>JACXTT010000459.1_pt1 | contig 69517 bp, 62 predicted proteins | sample 9270951 | NCBI WGS metagenome assembly JACXTT01 (sample SAMN15532306, study PRJNA645909) | rock metagenome | isolation source: weathered quartz diorite | place: Puerto Rico | collected 2017-06-21 | reverse complement strand
GCGCTTGCCGCCCGTGCGGACTTTTCGCCCGCGAAAACGTCCGCGCGGACAAAGTTAAAAATAACCACGGACGTGTCCACGGGACACGTCCGCCCGCATGGAGGCAAGCGCGTGTTAGGCACTGGGCATTTAGTCCCCTGTTGTCTGTGCACAACTGTCCTGCGAGATAGATTGTCTGCCGAGAACTGCTGTCAGATGTCAATGAGTTCCCACCATAATTTGTCAATCCGCTCTTGATTGTCTTTAATCTTTTGTTCATTGATTGGTTTTTCTCCCATTACTTTGAGGAGTAAATCTTCAATCTCCATTTCATTATTTCTGTCTTCGTAGTAATGGATTTCTTCCATGATTGTCCGTGTGTGTAGTAGCATAGTTTTAGGTGTTTATATAAAAAATCAGCGTGGGTTAGTAACCTACCCGCCTCTGAGGCTCCGCTAGAAGCCCGTACTACAGATAAACTACGCCCACGCCTTTGTCGTGAGCGAAAGTCTGTTCTTGTAGTACTTAAAAATCTAGCGGATTTCAGAAGCAAGAATTAACTAACGCAATGTTTTATATGTTGGTTATTGTTTTTACATGTTGTTTATTTAAAGTTTTGTCAAAGATATGAAATACTAATTTGTCTACGGAGAAGGTGACTTTGCTCGCTGTCGAGGCGCGCGCAGTTGTCGAGCGAGTGCGCGACTGTCAGCCGTTATTTACTTTTGAAGTTTATTTATTTCTTCTTGTGTCGCGCGAATCATTTCTTTTAATTGTTCTTTAGGCTGTCTGCCGAGACTCTCTGCATTGTTAATGAGCAGAAGTTGTAATTTGTCGAGTTGGCGCGTGCAATAAAATAAGCGCGACTCTGTCGAGAGTTTGCTCACTGTCGATTTGTAGAGATAGTCCAAGTCGGAAAGTTCTGTCATTTGTTATTGTCGATTGTCTGTCGGTGAGCAATTGTCTGTCGAGATGCTGTCTGGTTCTTTGGTTTTTATGCCTTGTGCCTAACGGTCTCGCGCATTTGCGGTCGAGCGGACTTTTCGCCTCGAAAACGTCCGCGAGAACGAAGATACGAATAATACTACGGACGTGTCCCACGGACACGTCCGCCCGCTTGACGCAAATGCGCTGTTAGCAACAGCCCGTTTGTCCGTGCGAAACTGTCCACCGTGAGAAAAGCGTTGTTAAACCTGCGAAGTTGTCAATCATGTAATTTTTTGTCACTGTCTAAAATGAGAAATGTTAGTCCATTATATAACAACCCCAAACGCAGAAAATGTCAAAGTGTATTGATAAATATCCAGAAAGGAGACCGATTAAAAACAATGAAATATTTACTATTAGCTGTCGAGGAGTAATTTTCTTTTTAACTGTCAGGTATGTTAGAAGCGCAGAATAAGTTGGTGTGCCGAAGAGAAAATATAGTATTGGCAATTTAAAAGCAATAAAATCTGATTTGTACCACAAAGCACGGTGCATTTCTCCAAAAATGGTAGTATCATCTGGTGCTACTCTATTGTAAGCGGCAATAAGAATAGTTGCCGTCCAAAGAAAAGGGAAACAACTAAAAATGTACAACAATATTTTTCCCGCTTTCTTCATTTGTGTCTTAGTATTATTAGTTTATCCCACAGCACGAATTTGTTTTTTCTTAAATAACCTGTCAATACCACCAAGTCCTAAAGCAATTTTTAATGACAAATCGTGTCTGCCAGCACTAAATTTATTTTCTGCTATTATTGGAATATCATAGCCATATGATAAATGAAAGATAATAGGGGATTTTCTTCCAAAGCAAACCAAATCTAATTCAGGTTTAATATTCATTCCAACTGTATGATTGTATTGAAAACAAATAGGGGTGATTGCCCAAACAGGAATTATAGGGAAATCAGTATAACGAAAAACTTCTTTAAAAAACTTTATTCCCGCAGAGAAATTTTTATTTTTCAAATAATCAAATCGAATTCCCATTCCGTTATATTTCGCTAATTGGTCTCCCTTCCATCTTCGTAATTGGGTAAAAATTTCAAATGACTGATAAAAATCGTCATGTATTCTATAACTTATACCATAGGCAATGATGGGTTCGCTACTCTCGTACGTTGGCTGAATCATTGCGCATTCTTCTTTTGTCAGTCCGCTTGTTTCTATCCAACTGTCCACCATACAGTCGTTCATTGCCAAAAGTTTGTCGTACTTGTGCGCATCATTTATTTTCTCTGCTGTCTGTCTGCCGGCAGTTTGTTCAATCAAATAACCGACTGCGCAAATTCTTCCGTCCTTGTCTATGAAGCACGGAACCCTTTTGTTGGGATAGTCAAAGTTCCTCGGAAAAACTCCTGCTGTCCAGTAAGCGTGGAGCAAGTCAAGAAGGTGAGAGCGTTTTTCTTTTTGCTCCGCTGTCCAGTTTGAAACATCTTTTTGTCGGAGAAGTTTTTCTACATAGGAAAGATGTGTCTTGATGCGAAGGTCTTCATCAGTTGTCGCTCTCGGTTGTTGCCCGAATGTTTCAACGAAACTAATATCACCGAGAATCGGATTAATTGTCTGTCCGTTGTCAACTGTCGGATATTTTAAATAGATGAGTGTCGCAATTGTCGAGGCGAGAACTGCGGTAAAAAGGAGAGATATTGTCCACCGTGTCATTTGTCTTTACGGGTTGTTGCTAACGGTCTCGCGCTTGCCGCCCGTGCGGACTTTTCGCCCGCGAAAACGTCCGCGCGGACAAAGTTAAAAATAACTACGGACGTGTCCACGGGACACGTCCGCCCGCATGGAGGCAAGCGCGTGTTAGCAAAAGTGGCTGTCTTGCGATGTTGTCCACCAAGCGCAACATGTTGTTAATGGAAAAATTGTCGACCGTGATTTTATTTTGTCTCTCGAAGTTGCAATGCTGTCTGCCGCGCGCAACTGTCAAGGATTATTTGTCGGTGAAGATGATTTGTCCGTTGCGCCTCACAGTTGTCGAGGCAGATAGTCCATGCCAGCGCATAGTAAGTTCAACCTCGTATTGTGTGTTTTGATTGTCCTCTGTCACGGAGAAAATGTGTGTCGAGCCACCGATGGAACTTTTAGAGGAAACCTCTTTACCGTCATAGCAAATGGTCTCTTTACCTGAAACTTTATTCGTTTTGATTTCGATATTGTGTCCGTTGTGAGTTACTATCATAGTTTATTTTTTTTCACTATTGCTGTCTACTGTTTCAGGATTTTTCATTCCGCGAATCAATCTTTTGAAAGTGGATGCGTCTATGTAATCAAATTTGTCAGTTATTTTCTTGTATTCATTAATGATTGCCTCTGAATCATTAAACTGTTGTCCAGAAGTAATTTTTTCAGACAGACTTTTCCTTAAATATTCTCTTAGCCTTTTATTTCTTTTCTCTTGAACATAATTAGATATTTTAACTCCTATAAAAATGATTAACGCATAAATGGCAATTATTATACAGATGAAAAAAAAGTCCGTTTGATACCATTTAGGTTTATAATAATGCAATGGATTGTATCCTTGAAGGGATAGTCCGAACTGGTCAATATCTACTTTTACAGTTGGTTTTTTACTGCCAACAATAAAATAATCTGCTGTCAAAACTGGTTGGAAAGAACCATTGTCGGTATTTGCATTTTTAATTATGTATTTATATTTCAAACTTCCTTTAGTCGTATGTTTTAATTCCTCTTTGCTTTCAAGAATTTTTTCTGGCAGATTATTAGTGCCTGTTATTTCTGCCTCAACCGCTTTCAAAGAATCTCCATCTGTTGGAATTATTTCAATATAAACAGGAACATCTTTAAATGCTTCGTCTGAAAAATTGTAAAGCTTAATTGATACTTGGCTGTAACTATTAATCGGTTTTCCATCATATAGTATTTGAATTTTTTTCTCCTGCATTTCTGTCATATCTGCATTTTGATAATTTACAACTATCAAACTGTCGAGGCTCCTCGGCTTTTTGTCCTCGTTTTCTTTTCTTTTGTTTACGCTTACCGTAATTAATAGCATTATTAGTCCCGATACTACGGCAATTGAAATATCTCGAAAGATTTTTTTCATCTATATTGGATTTGTCGACAAACTTAGGTTTTTTTGTCCATTGTCGTTTTAGCCATTTTTGCTAACTCGTTATAGGCCGAATAAAGGTACTGATTATCCCTCTTCGAATCCGGGCAGGCGTACCTTTTGGTTGGTATTCTCCAACTGTTTTTGCTCAAAAAGTTGTTTCTCAAGGATAATATCAAGCGGGCTCTTAACTTCCGATAGCTTCTTTTGTGCAACATGCGTATAGATCATGGTCGTTTCGGGTTTTTTATGCCCCAGCAGTTCCTGGATGTATCGCAGGTCAACCCGGTTTTCAAGCATGTGGGTAGCGTAAGAATGCCGCAGCACATGCGGGGTCACCTTCTTGCGTATGCCCGCTTTCAGGCAGGCTCTCTTCAGTATCTTGCGTACACTTTCGGCCGCATATGCGCCCCCGTCTTCGCCATTAAAAAGGTACTCAACTGGCTTATGCGCTTCAGCATACTGCCTCAAGATGATCAGGAAGAATTTACTCAGGCCCACCACACGGTCCCTGTCACCCTTGCCCTTTACCACCCGGATTTGCATCCGCTGCACATCAATATCCTTTATCCGCAGGTTCAACAGTTCACTTATCCGCAGCCCCGAAGAATACAGGCATGCCAGGATGCATTTATGCTTGATATTGGACGTGAGCCGCAATATATCCATCACTTCCTGTTCGCTCAGAACGGTAGGAAGCCGGTAGCTCTTTTTGGGGCGCTCCAGCTCGTGAATGCTCATGGCGCAACCGGTAATTCGCCCGTAAAACAGCTTGAGCGCGCTCACCACCTGCCGCTGGTAGCTTACGGAATACTGGTTCTTTAAAATATGTTCATAATTGAATTTTTCCAGGTCGGCTGCAACGATCTCTTCCGTTTTTTTAGGCGCATGAAAGCCCAGGAAGGACGATACCATGTCCACGTAATTTTCAACCGTACGCTCACTGTACCGGATTCCCTTTAAATACATCCTGTATTCTTCAATTTGCTGCACAGTTTTATCGGTCAGGCGACCGAAATTCTTTTGAGCGGCAAGTGTCTTTTGCAGGATGGTCTTCGGGTACAGTTCCTGCTTCGCCTTAAGCCGGGTCATGTCTACCCAGGCTTTGCCCTTGAATGCTTGGAATATTTTTTGAAGATTTTCCGGTGTGTTCTCCAGCACCCAGCATTTATTGCTGAAACTGAAACGGGCCCCGGCCGACTTAATGGCTTCATTCAGTTCTGCGTCTTTCGGAAAGTCGATGCGAATGCAGCGTATACCGCGGTGGGTGAGGTGGTCCAGAACAATGGTCTGCATGATACGATGGGTCGAACGGCTGTTGGTAAAATTAAACTAAATTTTGTATCGATCAAAAAACTAAAACAGCTTCATCTGCCTCCTGTCCTCCGGCTTTTCGAAAAGTGTAAGATCGAATTCAAAATCCCGTTCCTTCGTGATGTATTGCTTTACCGATGACCGGAACAGTTGCTTGATCGCATCTGCGATCTTACCCTCCCCGCGCATGCGCACCCCGTAGCGCGAATCGTTCACCTTCCCTCCATGCGCATCGCAGATCTGGTTCCACACCTTGTCCGCCCGGTCTGGGAAGTTCTTGAAGAGCCAATCCTTGAATAGCTGCCCGATGCTGCCGTTCAGCCGCACGATGGTGAAGCCCGCGCTGTCCGCCCCGCGCTCGCCCGCGGCCTTGATCACGGAAGGAATGTCTTCGCTGTTCAGGCCCGGTATGATGGGCGCGCACATGATGCCGCAGGGAATGCCGTTGTTGTTCAGCGTTTCCACCACCTTCAGCCGCTGCTTGTAATTGGCCGTGCGGGGCTCCAGCTTCTGGCGCAGATCCTCGTTCAGCGAGTTGATGGAGACCATCACGTGCACCAGGTTCAGCTTCGCCATTTCCTTTAAGATGTCCATGTCGCGCAGGATAAGGCTGTTCTTGGTGATCATCCCGGCCGGGTGGCGAAAACGGAGCAGCACTTCCAGCATGCTCCGCGTGATCTTCATTTTCCGCTCCAAAGGCTGGTAGCAGTCGGTGTTGCCGGAGAACATGATGGGCTGCACCACCCATCCTTTCGTACTCAGCTGCTTCTCCAGCGTCTTGGCGGCATCGGGCTTGGCAATGATCTTCCGCTCGAAGTCCAGCCCGGCCGAAAATCCCCAGTATTCGTGCGTGTTGCGTGCGTAGCAATAGATGCACCCGTGCTCGCAGCCCTGGTAGGGATTCATGGAGTACATGCCCCGCAGGTCCGGGCTCTCCACCTTGTTGATGATCTTCTTCGGGTACTCGAAAAAGATCTTAGTCCGCTCATCGCCCATCCATTCCTCGTCCAGCGCCTCGATGTGCTCGGCCTTGTAGGTGTTCTTCAGGAAACGGTTGTCCGTGTTGATCTGCGCGCCCCGCCCTTTAAAATATTTGTCCTTGTCCTTGTCCTTGTCTTGCTCTTGTTCCATACCTGGCCTCCTTTCCGTATTTCCGCAAGGCGCGAAGTTTCCCTCCAGGTGAACCGGGTTCGCCTGGTTATTTAACTGTTCGCAAAAAGCGGGATCGGGAACAAAGATAGAGCGCAGTGAAAGGAATTATTTTCCTTCCATCCTGTTTTTTTAAACAAAACAAAAAACCCTCTCAGGATGAGAGGGTTTTGATTTCAACAGGGACAGTTATTTAACGAAGTAGTAGATGTTAGTAAGCCATTTCGATGGGTTGGGCTCCTTGCCCGGATCGGTCACATATTCTTCCACCACCGGTGAAAGCTGCGTAAATCCTTTTTCCTTGATGTAGTCACCCATGGCAAGGTGCGCTTGTTCCGTTTCTTCATACGGGCCGTAATACGCAATGTGCAGTATCTTGCCGGCTGGCACCACAAAGGTCTGGTACCCTTTAATCTTTGCATCGCTCTTGCCCTGCACCGGCATGGCGGCCGACATCACGGTCATCTTGTTCGCCACGTCCCATTTCCAGAACAGCCCGCAGGGCGCACCGGCCATCTGCATTCCTGCCTTGGCGGCCGCCTCGGAGATCTTCACCAGGTTGGTCTTGTAAAAATCACCGATCTTATCCCAACCGATGGAATCTTTTTTGCCGATGTAAACTTTTTCGGGGCTGGTTTCTTCGGTGATGGCATAGCCGCGATAGGTCTTCGGTCCTGCAGGAGTGGATTCGGCCAATGTCTTCAGGCTGGCAAGCCCTTTTTCAAAATCGGGTCCGATCATCTTATCCATGAACAGGCCCATGTATTTTGCCGGGATCCTCCAGTACCAGGGCAGGCTTGAACACTTGGAGTCCATTGCCCACGTTACCTTGGTGCCGCTGTCGGTCTTGGTGAACCGGTAACGGCCCGAAGAAGCGCCCATGCCTTCAAATTCCAGTTGGGTGATGATGGAATCGTTCGGCACACTGTTCATAATGGTAAGTTTTCCATTCCCCACCTTTGAGTTCTCGCTGGCCCAGGAGTAGGAGGCGCCCGTTCCGGATTCGGGGCCCGCATAAGTAAGCTTCATGGCCGTATCGATCTTGTGCCAGGGCGACCACTTTTCCCAGTTCTTCAGCGTGTTGATCTGTGCGAACACCACCGCGGGATCAGCCTTGATCACGGCCGAGCGCTCAACATGCGAGCCTGAAGGGAGGAAAAAAGATACCACCACCAGGATAATAATAAGGATGAGCAGCCATTTCCCTATTTTTTTAAGAGCTTTCATTTTGTAACGTTTTTTAGGGTTTTTTGAGGCATCAAAAGTACAATTATTCTTGCCGGCTAAGGCCCTTTTTTATATTTTAGCGCTCCTTTAATGTAAGATCTGTGAAGTACAGGTACCGGTTCACATTCATCCTTCTCTTTTCCTCCCTAAACCTTTTCTCAGCAGCTTCTTTGCGCGGGTCTTTCGGAGGTGGCGATACATTGTCCAAAGATGGATTGGCGGGCGAAGACCCGTGTGTCGAATCCTCACTTATTGAAAAGATGAGCGATGAGCAGCTCGTGCGCCTTATTAACTACCTGTTCGAAAGCGATAATGTGCCCACCGACCTCGCCCGGGAGATCCAGCGCGTGGCCGACCTTCGGACAAAAAAGAATTGTTCATCAGCCAATGTATTCACACCCGTTGAAAATACACGCCCCGATATTCATTCGTGTGCCTATTATGCCACCTGGGACGAGGACCATTGTTTTCCGAAAGAAGATAAGCTGACGAAATACGATACTGCTTTTTGTTTGAAGATCATCGGTGATGCCGAAGGGGCTTTCGTGATGCCTCACCTCGGCAAGATCGCATCCAATTTCGGGTGGCGAGATTCGGCTATGCACAAGGGCATTGATATCGATCTCCGGAGAGGAGACACCGTACGCGCGGCATTTGACGGGGTGGTGCGCATGGCCAAGCGCGAGGGCGGATTCGGCAACGTGGTCATCATCCGCCACTACAATGGCCTGGAAACGGTTTACGGCCACTTGTCCAAAATAAAGGTAAAACCGGACCAGGAAGTGTGCGCGGGGCAGCTCATCGGCCTGGGAGGCAGCACCGGCTATTCAACCGCTCCGCACCTGCACTTCGAAACGCGGTTCAAGGGTGAAGCGATCAATCCGCGCTATTTCATTTCGTTCGAAGAAGGAAAGGTCATCGGAGGTTATTTCCAATTAAAGAGAACATCTTACGGAATTGCTGCTTTCCCCGAGAACGCAATTTGCCACGTTTGCCAGAAAGGCGACAGCCTGTTCGAGATCGCTAAGCGGTACGCGATATCCACCCGGAAGCTTCGCGAGTTGAACAATATTAAAGGATACATCCGCCTGAGGCCGGGTATGAAGATACTGCTGAGCGCCAGCGCGCAATAATGCTCACCGGGGCGATACCTTTCAAACACCTGTTTCGCTAAGCTTGTTGAGGCAGCGCATAAACGCATCGCGCATTCCTTCCAGTTGTGCTTCTCTGCCGAAATTATGCAGGTCGTGGCTTTCGGTCAGTGAGCGGCTTGCATGCTCGATCTGGCTCTGCAGCCAACACATCAGCTCGTGTAGTTTTTGCGTGTCCATGGGCAGGGGTTTTTGTCAAATTATTTTACGGGGAATCTCCTCCGCGGGTTTGCACTTTGCCGCAAAAATTTGATGTGTTTTTAATACTTCTGAGCCATGCGGATCTCGTGCTGTCGCACTTCGATCACATTGCAATAATGGTCGTAGCGATCGAGGATTTCAGCTACGTATTTGCAGGGTTCATCGCCCCTGCAGTAGCCAAACCTGCAGAGCGGGTCGGAGTAGTATTTAGGGCTACTTTTCTGCCCGAGAAAGTAGGCCACGTTATTTTCCCATAGATCTGGGTTCCGGCTATACTTTACGGCTAATGCCCGGGCATCGATGATATGCCCCAACCCCACGTTATAGGAGGCCAGGTCGAACTTGATGCGCTCGATCGAGTCGGTTATGAACTGCTTCCAGTAGTTATCGATACGCATGATGTGCATGCAGCCGGCCCGCATGCTCTCCGCGGGAGTGGCGTTCAGCGAATCGATGCCGTAAAAAGCGGAAGTGGCCGGTATGATCTGCATGAGCCCGTACGCGCCCGCCCACGAACGCAGGTTGGGCTGGAAACGCGATTCCTCGTAGACCATCGATGCGAGCAGGCGCCAGTCCCACCCGATCCTTTTCGCGCATTCCTTGATCAGGTCGTCATAGGGAGAGATCTTCCCGCCTGTCTTCGAAAAATATTCGCTTTCGTTGCGCAGGCCGGCTTCCTTCGCGCTCAGGAAATATTTTGCATAAATGTAAGCGAACTCGGCTGTGGGTTTCGCTTTGTCCAGCCAGCCGTTGATGGCCTGCAAAAGTTCGGGCGAATTCCTGCGCACGGCCCACGCAATGCGCTGCGGGAAGCTGATGGCGGTGCGCACATCGATGTTCGGATAATAGGTCTGGTTGATCAGCGCCACGTTCTCATCGGCCACGGTGTAATCGATCTGCCCGTCATTCACCATCCGGATCAGCTGCTCGGTGTCGAACTCGCCCGGTGCTTCGGTGATATCGATGTCGATGCCCGTTTCCGCCTCGATGTTCTTCAGCCGCGTAAGGAACGCGGATTGGCCCCTGGTGCAGACTTTTTTCCCTTCGAGGTCGTTCACATTCCGCACGAGCGCTTTTTCCAACGAGGCAGGCGCCATGCTTCGCCATTTCTCGGGCTTTCTTTGTACCAGTACCTGACGGGTGAACAGCAAAGGGCTGGTAAAGTTCACCTTCTCCATCCGCTCGCTGGTCACGGTAAGGTTGGCGGCAATGATGTCGGCCTTTCCCCTGTTCAGCAGCACCATTACGGAATCCAGGTCACTCGCAACAACGATCTCAAGCCGCACCCCTATGCTTCGCGCAAACCGGTCGAGCAGTTCGTATTCAAAGCCCATTGGTTCGCCTTTGTAAACAAAGTAGCTGGTGGTGCTGTTATCCGTAAGTGCGATCAGCTTGCCGCGCTCCCTGATCTTGTCAAGATCGGTGTGCACGGTAAGCGAATCATTGAGAAGGAAACTGTAATTGGTACGGGGTTGGGGGCAATATTTAAGCTGTGCTAGCGCAAAAAGAATAATAAGGAATGCCGTGATGCGTGTAAAGATCTTTACATTCATAAAAACCTCCTTTTTCGGAACGGCTGTATTCATTTTACGCGGTTTTTTAAAGACGGTTCCGCCAAATTACTTTCGGTTTTAATTAAATTTGCGCATGCTCGATGAATTGGTAAAAAAGATCGGTGAAGCCGTAAAAAAAGGCTTGCCCGGGGAAGAGTACCAGTATAAAATGGCGCCTTTGGGCCGCAGGTCCATGGACGAGTACCTACAGCGCGATCCGAAGCCCCGCCACGGAAGCGTCCTGATCCTGCTTTATCCGCACCTGGAAAAAATATTTACCGTCCTGATCCTTCGTCCCGAGTATGACGGCAACCACAGCGGGCAGGTTGGATTCCCGGGCGGCAAACCCGAAGCGGCCGATGAAAACCTGACGCATACGGCCCTGCGCGAAGCGCAGGAAGAAGTGGGCGTGGACCCGGCCAGCGTTACGGTCATCTGCGAGCTCACCAACTTGTATATTCCTGTAAGCAACTACCGCGTGCATCCGTTTTTGGCGTACTCGCACAAACGCCCGGATTTCGTGCTGGATGAAAAGGAAGTGCAGCGCATCATCGAGATGCCGGTGGATCATATCCTGAACGATGCGATCGTGAAGGAGAAAGAAATATTTTTCCGGTCGCTGAATAAAAAAACGACCGCCCCCTACTTCGAAATAGGCAATGAAACGGTGTGGGGAGCCACGGCCATGATCCTGAGCGAGTTCAGGGAGGTCCTGCTCAGGGCAAATGAATCTTCCGGGAAGAAATTATTTTGAAATGTATTCCACCAGGTCGGCCAGGCGGTTGCTGTAGCCGGCTTCGTTGTCGTACCAGCCCATCACTTTCACCAGGTTGCCTACGACCGAGGTGAACTCCGGGTCGAATATGCAGGAGTGCGGGTTGCCCACCACATCGGCACTCACGATCGGGTCTTCGCAATAGTGCATGATTCCTTTGAGGGTCCCCTCCGAAAATTTCCGAAACGCTTCGTTGATCTCCTTGCCTGTCGCGGTTTTCTTTTTCAGTATGCACGTGATGTCGGTGAGCGATCCATCGGGCACCGGCACGCGCATGCCCGCGCCACCAAGCTTCCCGTCCAGGTGCGGAAATATTTTGGTGATGGCCTTGGCCGCACCGGTGGAAGTGGGAATGATGCTGAGCGCTGCCGCGCGCGCCCTGCGCAGGTCTTTGTGCGGGGCATCGTGCAGGCGCTGGTCGCTCGTATAGGAATGCACGGTGCTTATGTAGGCGCTCTCCACGCCCCAGGCATCGTCCAGCACCTTGATCATGGGAGCCGCGCAATTGGTTGTGCACGAAGCATTGGAAATGATCTTTTCCGAGCCGTCAAGGCTTTTTTCGTTCACGCCCAGCACTACCGATCGGATATCGCCTTTCGGGGGTGCGGAGAGGATCACCTTCTTCGCTCCGGCCGCAATGTGCTTGCCCGCGCTCTCCATGTCGAGGAACCGGCCGGTGGATTCGATCACCACGTCTGCGTTCAACTTCTTCCAGGGGATGTTCTCCGGGCCTGCTTCCCCGAACACGGGAATGGAAACGCCATCAGCAATGAGATTCGCTTTGTCGTACGAAAGCGCTCCATGAAAGGCGCGGTGAACGGAATCGTATTTGGTAAGATGAGCAAGCGTCTTCGTATCGGCCAGGTCGTTGATACCGACCACCTCGATGTTCTTTCTTTGCAAGGCAACGCGGAAGAAGTATCTGCCGATCCTTCCGAACCCGTTTATGCCGACCCGGATCTTTTTCATGTGTCGATTATTGGGCGGTAAAGATACGGCTAAAAGTATCGACAGCTTCTTTTAAAAGACGGGGGACGGCTGTCAATGGCTGAACGCAGCACAAAAAAAAGACCTCCCCGCCCGGGAGGTCTTTGCTATGAATTGCTCTGCGGTTATCTCGACACAACGAATTTCCCGACCGCATTCTGCGCGTCAGAATATACGTTCACGAAATAAGTGCCGGCCGGCAGTTCAGCAGCATTGATGCTGAACGTATAGGTTCCGCTGGCAAGCTGCCCGTAGTTCTCCATCTTCATCTTCTGGCCCTGGATGCTGTAGATCTCCATCGTTACCTTGCCTTTGGCAGGATTGAAGAACTGGATGGTTGCTGTTTCGCTCACCGGGTTCGGGAACACCTTCACATCTGCCTTGGCTGCGTGATGCCCCGCCAGGATGTCGTGCCCGATGCCGGTGGGCACGAGCGACATCGAAGTGCTCTTCCACATGCCGCGGCCGTGTGTGCCGATGTAGATGTCGCCCCATCCCAGGTTGGTCCAGGTCTTGTGCCACTGCTGGCGCACCATGAAGGTGGCTGCATTGCTCATCGTGGCGTTCTGCGAGGTCCACGCGGGACTTCCCACCGAGATATCGTTGGTGGCCCATACACCATATTCCGTACCCACGATCACGTTATTGGGGTTCGACATTTCAATTACTGCACCGTAAGTCGGCATGGCCGGAAGGTTCCCGGTCTTGTTTGTAAAGTTCGACATGCTGCCCGAATTGGGGGCAGTGGTTGCGGAACTGCAATACCACACGTGATCGGTGAAGCCGTAGTTTCCAATACAGACAATGATGCGGTCGGAGTTGTTGGGATCAACCGAAATACGGGTGATCGTACGGCCCGAGGAATTGCCGATCTGCGTACAGGTAACCACGCAGTTCGGATTCACCACCATGCTGTTGCCCTGCTTCACTTCCACATCGCCATTGATGGAATCCACCACCTGGTTGATGCCCGATATGCGGAATATCTGGCCGCCAGAGGTGCCCACGTAGAGGTGATTTCCATCGGGCGAAGCGCACAATGTTTGGGCTTCTCCGCTGTAAGCGGTCGGCAACGATTTAGTACCTCCGATCTTGACCCAGGCGGGTGTAACTGAAAAGTCGAGCGGCTTCTTGCAGAGCCATATCCCGTTGTCGCCTGTGAACCCGACAAAAATGCGCGAAGAAACAATATCCTGGATCTTCAGGGAGTCGAGCGTGTCGACCGGGGTCGTGGTGGTGTACAGGAACGGATAGCTGCTGGTTCCGCTGGTAATGGTAAGCACGTCACCGGCATTGTAATACACACCGAAGGTTGCCGTAACGAGGCTGTTGGGAGCAGGGGGCGTAGTGAAGGTAACGGTGTAGGAGCCGCTGAGGTAGTTCACATTCCCCAAACCAGGTCCGACAAGTATTCCCAATCCATTATCAGTAAAGGTTTGAATGCCATCAGTGATCTTTACCGTGTAAGGTTTTACTTTAGCGCTTGTCTGAGGAAGCGTAAGGTTACCGATCCAGGTGGTCTTCACACCGTTCGCGATCTCGATCAGCTGGCTTTGTATCGGGTTGGTGAATAGCACCGAGTCAACGCTGGCCGTGTTCTGCAGGCTCTCCCACAGGTCGGTAGGTGTTACGAACGAAGCGAACCCTCCCTTTTCGTAGCCTGTGAGCTTGGTGATGCGCACGTTGTAGAACTGGCTCATGCTGCTTCCCTTGTTGGAAGAGCGTGCCAGGTAACCGTAATAGATCGTGCTGTAGAATGCGCTGGGATTAATGATGGATGCTTCGCAGTCGGCACCGTCACCTCCCCCTATCGCAACAGCGTCCATGTAGCCGTTGTTCTGCGAAACGTTTGCGGTGGAATCGATGTACTGGGTGCCGTTATCCTGCATGCCCGAGAAATATTCTTTCCCGGATGCGGTGTAAGCTACCGAATAGCACTGTGTGGTATTGTATCCTTTGTTCATGGCCATCCAGGTCTGTCCGCCATTGTTGGAGCGGAACACGCCTCCATCGCAGCCTACATACACCACGTTGCTGTTCTTCTTAAAGAGCAGCACATGCTTATCAGGATGCACGTAATTACCTAAAAAGAATCCATCTACCTGGGTCCAGCTGCCGGCCGGGGCATTGGGAGGAAATACGCTCTGGGTCCACTGGAACATGATAACCCCGGCAAGGAGAATGTGGTATTTATTACCCGGGTATACAGCCAGGTCGAGATCATAATCTCCCTGGTGCTCGGCATTGAAAGGATCGAAAATGGAGCTTCCGTTCCCGATCACGTTCCAGGTTGTTCCGCGGTCCGTTGATTGATACACAGACTTCAGGTCTCCGGCCGTTGTGATCGCAACGGCATAGAGGTAGTTGTCATCATCAGGGGAAAGCGCCAGCTCGAGCCTGCTGATCCCGCCATTGGGCAGCGAAGTGTTGCCTCCGTTCGAGATCTTTGCAAAGGTCATGTCGTTCCCGTCCGGTGATTTATATGCCAGGTTGCCCACAACGGCAAAGCAGGTTCCGTCCGCCTGGATCTCTACGTCCTGTGCGCTGGAAGTGATCTGCGCACCGGTCATATTCACGCGAACCGGGTTGTACCAGGTGGCCCCGCCATCCTTGGTGATGCGCACGCCACGGTTCATGGCCACCGCAATGTAGTTGGGATCGGTGGGCGATGCAGCCATGCGCGTAACGGTAGCCCAGTCCACGCTGGCGCTGTTAGGCGTAGGTACGGTATTGGCGATAGAGTTGAATGTTACCCCGCCATCGGTCGATTTGTAAATTCCTTTCCCGATCAGTCCGCCCGCGCCAATTCCCGCCTGGAAATAGGTGCCTTCACCCGTTCCGAAGTAGATATCACCATTGGCAGCCTGGCAAAGACCGGACACTGCCAGGTCGGCAAGCTGGTCGCTGTAATTGGACCATGAGCTCCCCCCGTCATTGGAGATCCAGAGTCCGCCACCGGCCGCACCGGCAAAGATGTGGTTCGGGTTGTTCTTGTCGATCAGCAGGGCAAGCGTTCTTCCGCCCACGTTATCGGGCCCGAGCTCTTTCCAGTTCAGGCTCACGGCCGATTTCATCTGCGACATCTGTTCGGCCTGCGCGCGGGCGTTCAGCACCGCGTCAAACGGAATGGTGTTCGTGATCGGGTCGCGCAGCTGGTTGAAGCGCCACTGGATGTACCCGTTGGCGTCCATTTCCTTTTCTGATTTTTCGCTCACGCGCGGCTTGTACAGGCACGCGGTGTCATTGGAATGCTTTCCGACAAAAAGAAATGCCGAGCCGGCAAAAGCGGCAACAGCAAATGCACAGAGTAATTTTTTGTTGTTCATGGTACTTGAATTTATTGTGACGGGGATGAAGTTAGTTTTCAAAAAATAACAAAATCTCAAATCGAGCAAATATATTGAAATAAGTGATTCAGGTCAAAATAAATTTCAACAATTTTATACAGGTCTGACCTGTAATTTAGAGGCGGTTTTTACTCGGGAACCCTAACCCGGGGATGGATAGTTATACACGTCCGTTACAGCACGTGGCGCTCTGCATGGTAGGACGAGCGCACCAGCGGCCCGCTCTCTACGTAAAGGAATCCTTTCAGCCTCGCCACTTCCTCGTATCGCTTGAACATATCGGGGTGAATGAATGCTTCCACTTTCAGGTGCTGTTTGGTGGGCTGCAGGTATTGCCCGATGGTGATCACATCGCAGCCAACAGCTCTCAGGTCGTCCATGGCCCGTATCACTTCTTCCTCCATCTCGCCAAGCCCCACCATGATCCCCGACTTGGTGCGCATGCCTCCTTCCTTCAGCATGCCGAGCACCTCAAGGCTCCTGCGGTATTTAGCCTGGATGCGCACCTGCTTGGTGAGCCGCTCCACCGTTTCGATGTTGTGCGAAACCACTTCGGGATGCACTTCGATGATGCGCTGCACCTGCTCGCGCTTCCCCTGGAAATCGGGGATCAGCGTCTCGAGCTTTGTCTGGGGGCTTTTCCTGCGGATGGCCCTCACTGTTTCGGCCCAGATGCCCGACCCGCCATCATCCAGGTCATCGCGGTCAACGGAAGTGATCACCACGTGCTTCAGGTCCATGAGCCGCACTGTTTCGGCCGCGCGTTCGGGCTCACCCGGGTCGGCCGCGTGCGGGCGGCCCGTTGCCACCGAGCAGAACCCGCACGAGCGCGTGCAGATGTTGCCGAGGATCATCAGCGTGGCGGTGCCCGCTCCCCAGCATTCGCCCATGTTGGGGCAGTTGCCGCTCTGGCAGATGGTGTGCAGCCTGTGGTCGTCAACCAGCTTGCGCACGCGCGCATAGTTCTCACCGGACGGAAGCTTCACGCGAAGCCAGTCGGGCTTTTTCACTCGTTGCTCATCGGCTACGTTCATGCGATTTGAAAAAATTAATGCGGGGATGAAAATTCCGGGATCAGAACCACTTCTTGCCCAGGATGAAATCGATATAGAAATTGAAGAACACCTGCTGGTTCGTGGCGTAGGCCATGATGGGGACCACCTTCGGGTAGATATCGAGCGTGATCCCGGTCTCTATGGCTTTCACATCGTCATCCAGGTCAGCGTATTCGAAGCTCAGGGCAAATTTCAGGTAGCCGCCCGGGTAGAATTTCCCGTCCCAGAAGCCTTTGAAGTAAGGTGCTCTTCCGTAAATGTAATCGGGCGTGTGATACGGATTGTTCGGATCGTACCGTTCCGTAGAAAGATCGGGGCGCAGCGGATCGCTGGTAGGTCTCAGGATCTCGAGGTAAACGGGCTTGGCGTAGGCCAGTGATACGCCTGCGAACGCCATGTAACGGATCTCGATGCCCTTGCGGTCGGGCGAGCGCCCGAAGAGCACCTTTTGCAGTCCGAAGCCCGGGCGGAGAAGAATGATGGCATTCTCTTTCCCGTACACATACGATTTGGCGTTCTGGAAATCGGGGTGATGGGTCTTGATCTCCTTCGGGTGCTTGAGCGTGGCCACATTCAGCTCGAAGACTCCTTTCTTGAACCCCGTGATGTGCCTGCCCCTGCGGTACTCGAGGCCCCAGCCGGATGAATGAAAGATCAATCCACCGGAGGCTTCGTTCTTATATAAGAGCTGGTCCTCGGGATTGGTGCGGGGGGCGGACGTGGAAGAAGTGGTGGTGCTTTCCTGCGCGGTGAGCACGGAAGCGGAAACGCAAACGAGAAGTAGGATTGAATACTTTCTGAACATAGCTTACATTTGCCCAACAAATATAGGAAATAAAACCCAAAAGAGATAACTTTATTATGAACATTTCTGCCATCGAGTACAAAGGAGGGCTGCGCACCGAAGCGGTCCACCTAAGGTCGGGAAAGGTGATCGTTACGGATGCCCCAACCGATAATAAAGGAAGAGGCGAGGCGTTTTCTCCCACTGACCTGCTTGCCACCTCGCTGGGCTGCTGCGCGCTTACCATCATGGGCATCAAGGCGGCTGAGCACGGACTGGACATTGACGGTACGCGGGTGCGCATCACCAAGATAATGGAGTCGAACCCGCGCAGGGTAGGAGAGATCGTAGCGGAGTTCGATCTGCCCAAAAATAATTTCTCAGATAAGGATAAGCGGCTGCTCGAGAATTCCGCGCGCGCATGTCCTGTGGCCCAAAGCCTGAGCCCGCAGCTGAAGCAAACAATGATTTTTAACTGGCAGTAGAAAAGAGGGGGGGGACTAGACCGATCGGCCGGTTTTGCTCACGTTTGCCTTTCCGTAGGCAGGGCATCTCTCGTGGCTCTTGCACGAAGACAAAACAATACCGATCAAAGCGATAACGGACAGAATTAAAAGTGCTTTTTTCATCCTTAGTTAACCTTAATTAATATTGATCTTTTTTGATGTCCAGCCGTGGAAACAAACATCGTTCCACAAACTTTAAAGTGCAAAAGTAAACTTTTGGTCGATACTACCAAATCAAATTCCATTTTTTTTAATACGCTCTTCTGAACAGCTCGCACGGGCTTTGCGCGGTCCGGAACCATTTACCGAAGGCAAAAATTGCCTTCGGAATAGCTATTCGCGTTATCGGTCTGCCGATTATTTTGAAATCCTCACCGATATTGCAAACTTCCCGCAGGCCCCCATTGTAATTTCACCTTCTTTTTAGGAAGAAAAAAATGGGATGGATGTTTCCATTACCTCAAAATAATCATATCCGGCCGGTCGTTCACTTCTCGAAGCAGCAGCTGAACGATTTTTCATTTTCCGGCTCGAGAGAGCTGCTCCTTGTGAACGCTTCGGGCAGCTATTTCAGCACGACCATCAGCGGGTGCAACACGCGGAAATACCACGGCTGCCTCGTTGCGGCCCAGCCGCAGATCGATGATCAGAACCACGTGCTTATTTCCAGCCTGGATGAAAGCATTTTCATAGCGGGCAAGCAGCTTCAGCTGGCTGTGCGCCAGTACCCCGGCATTCTTCACCCGGAAGGGCACCAGCTCCTCCAGGACTTCTCCTACGAGGAGATACCCAAATGGCGGTTTGCTTCGGAAGAGATGGAGATCGATAAAGAGGTTGTGCTGTGCAGGAAAGAGGATCGCCTGTTAATAAGGTACGCAGTCCGCAGGGCCGTTGAGTCGCTGGTGCTGCGTGTGCAGCCGCTGCTGGCCTGTAGGGGCGTACATGCAACGCGCCAGGCCGATACGGCACTTAAGGTGCATGCCGAGCAGGGAAAGAACGGCACCCGGGTAAAAATGTACCGCGAATATTCACCGCTTCATTTCCAGTTCTCGAAAGCCTTGGACTTCATCTCTCACCCCGACTGGTATTACAATATAGAGTACCTCCGCGAGATGGAGAGGGGTTACGACTTCCGCGAAGCGCTGTTCACACCGGGCTGTTTCGAGGTCAGGCTGAAGCAGGGCGATGAGCTTTTTTTCTCGGCAGCTACCGAGGAAGCCAGCGTGCGCGGGCTGAAAAAGAAATTTGAATCGGAGAAGAGGTCTGTCGTGCCGGTTAAAACCTTCGAGGACTGCCTGCGCAATGCCGCGCAGCAATTCATCGTGTCCCGCAAGAAGCGCACAGAGGTGGTGGCCGGCTACCATTGGTTCGGCCGCTGGGGAAGGGACACCTTTATCGCGCTACCGGGACTCACGCTGGCCACCGACCGGCCCCGCGTGTTCAAGGCCGTGATCGACAGCAGCGTGAAGGAGCTGCGCAACGGGCTTTTCCCGAACACGGGCTCCGCAGCCGGGGGAGCATACAATTCGGCCGATGCCCCGCTCTGGTTCATCTGGGCGCTCCAGCAATATGTCCGTCATACCGGCAGCATCCGGAGCGTTTGGAATTTATACGGCTCCAAGATCATAGCCATCCTCTCGCATTACCGTAAAGGAACCCTTTACGGGATAAGAATGGAGAAGAACGGCCTGGTGCGGGCAGGCGAGAGGGGGCACGCAGTAACCTGGATGGATGCCGTGGTTGACGGCAAGCCCGTTACGCCCCGCATCGGGTTCCCGGTCGAGATCAATGCATTATGGTACAATGCCGTTTGCTTTGCCGTGGAAGGCGCACGCGCGTGGGGCGATGACGTGTTCCTTAATTACTGGGAAGAGATCCCGCCCGCGGTGCGATCATCCTTCCGGGCATTCTTCTGGGACGAAAAGAAAGGTCACCTCGCGGATTACGTGGGGGAGGATTACACCGATTGGTCGGTGCGCCCCAACCAGGTGTTCTCTCTCTCGCTTCCGTATTCCCCGCTCGATGAGCAGCAGATGCATTCGGTGCTGAACATCGTGGACGAAGAGCTGCTGACACCCCGAGGCCTGCGCACGCTTTCGCCCCGGCACCCGCGCTACAAAGGCGAATATGCAGGCGATCACCGCACGCGCGACCTGGCCTACCACCAGGGAACGGTGTGGCCCTGGCTGCTGGAGCATTACGCGGAAGCGTGTGTGCGCGTGAGAGGTGCCAAAGGAGCGGAGCTGGTCCGTTCGCTGTATGAAAATTTTGCTCAGGCCGTATCGGAGTACGGGCTGGGAACCATTCCCGAGCTCTGCCAGGGTGATGCGCCCCACCTGCCCTGCGGAGCGATCTCGCAGGCTTGGAGCGTTTCGGCCCTACTGAGGGTCAAACAACTTTTGGACAGGAACCCGCTGGCAGCAGAGCCGCCCGCCCGGGAACTGGTGAATGAGATACAAAGCAATTGAAGAAGAAAATGAAATGAAAGTATTAATGTTCGGATGGGAGTTTCCCCCGCATATCTCGGGCGGGCTCGGAACGGCATGTTACGGCATAACAAGCGGCCTGCTGCGGCAGAAAGTGGGTGTGATCTTTGTGGTTCCCCGGCTCTACGGTGACGAGGATCATCCCGGCTTCCGGCTTTTGAGCGCAAGTGACGTCACCGTGAACCTGAGCACCCCGCACGCGCGCAAGTGGGCTGACCGGCTTACCTACATCCAGGTACGTTCGGCCATGCTTCCGTACATGTCGCCCCAAGAATATGCTGCCGTTACGAACGAAAGCCGGAACGAGGTCCGGCAGAAAAAAGGGATTTTGGGATTCCGTTTCAATCTTACCGGGACTTATGGAAGGGACCTGATGCAGGAGGTCTGGCACTATGCGCTGGTGAGCTCCGAGATCGCACGCAGGCATCCGCACGACATTATCCATGCGCACGACTGGCTCACGTACCCTGCGGGCATCGCAGCGAAGGAAGCGGGAGGCAGGACGCTGATCGTTCACATGCATGCCACGGAGTTCGACCGCTCGGGTGATAACATCAACCGCGATGTGTACGAGATCGAGCGGAAGGGCATGCAGGCGGCCGACCACGTGATCGCGGTGAGCGAATTCACAAAGCAGATCATCGTAAGCCGCTACGGGATCGATTCCCGTAAGGTGACCGTGGTGCATAACGCGGTCGTTCCGCGCAAAGGAGAGGATATTGCTGCGCGGAAGATCGGGGAGAAGATCGTCACCTTCATGGGACGTATCACGTTCCAGAAGGGCCCCGATTATTTCATCGAGTCGGCTGCGAAGGTGCTGAAGTTTTTTCCCGAAGCGCGCTTTGTGATGGCCGGCAGCGGTGACATGACCACGCGGATGATCAACCGCGTGGCCGAACTGCGCATCAGCTCGCGTTTTCATTTCACCGGGTTCCTGAAGCGCGAAGAGGTGAGCCGGATGTTCGCCATGAGCGATGTGTACGTGATGCCTTCGGTGTCCGAACCGTTCGGCATCGCACCGCTCGAAGCGCTTCAGTCGAACGTTCCTGTCATCATCTCCCGGCAGTCGGGCGTATCGGAAGTGCTGAAGCACGCCATCAAGGTCGATTTCTGGGACACCGATGCGCTGGCTAATTCGATCTGCGCCCTGCTGAAATACCAGACGCTGAGCAGGACCTTTGCCGAAAAAGGGAGGGAGGAGGTTGAAAAGATGAAATGGGACCATACGGCCATCAAGATCAGGAACGCTTACGAAAAAACCTGCAGGACCTACGTAAATTAAAAAAGATACAACATGAAGTTCATTTGTTTCTACTTCCAGGTGCACCAGCCCTTCCGGCTCCGGAACTTCCGGTTCTTCGACATTGGCGGCAACAAGGGGTACTTCGATGAGAAGGCCAACCCCTCCATCCTCCGCAAGGTGGCGGAAAAATGCTACCTGCCCGCCAATGAACTATTTCTTTCGCTGATCCGCGAATACGGGAGCCGGTTCAGGATATCGTATTCCATCTCGGGCACCGCGCTCGACCAGTTCGCGCGCTACGCGCCCGATGTGCTCGACAGCTTTAAGGCATTGGCTGCCACCGGCTGCGTGGAGTTCCTGGCCGAGACCTATTCGCATTCGCTCAGCGCGCTCAAGTCGGAGGAAGAGTTCAGGAAGCAGGTGAGCGAGCATGCCGCTGCCATCCGCACGCTGTTCGGCACAGCTCCAGCCGTTTTCCGCAATACGGAGCTTGTCTATTCCAACCACATCGGCCGCATGGTATCAGAGATGGGATTCACGGCCATGCTCACCGAAGGGGCGGAACAGGTACTGGGCTGGAAAAGCCCGAACTACCTTTACTGCAATGCGCTGGCCCCGCGGCTGAAGCTGCTGCTGAAGAACTACAGGCTGAGCGATGACATTGCTTTCCGTTTTTCCAACCGCGACTGGAACGAATGGCCGCTCACCACTGAAAAATATGTGCACTGGCTCAATGCCATTTCACCCGGGGAGGAGATCGTGAACCTGTTCTTGGACTATGAAACGTTCGGTGAACACCAGTGGAAGGAGACGGGCATCTTTGATTTCCTGCGCTCGCTTCCGCACGCGGTGTTCTCTTCGTCCGGCTACCAGTTCGTGTCGGTTTCCGAGGCGGTATCGAAGCTGCAGCCGGTGGGAGCCCTGCACGTGCCGGCCCCCGTGTCCTGGGCCGATGAAGCGCGCGACCTTTCGGCCTGGCTGGGCAACGACCTGCAGCACGATGCCTTTGATTCGCTCTACCGGCTCGAGCCGAAGATCCGCAAGTGCCGCGATGAGCGCATCCTGGAAGACTGGAAATACCTGCAGACCAGCGATCATTTCTATTACATGTGCACGAAATACTTTGCTGACGGGGACGTGCATAAATATTTCAACCACTACAACTCGCCTTACGAGGCTTTCATCAATTACATGAACGTGCTGAGCGATTTTGAGCTTCGCGTGAACCGCCACCTGTCCGAAGTGGAGAAGCGCACGCAGAAGGCGCTCGAGATCACCGGCAAGCGCCCGCGCAAGAAGCGAGAACAAAAGAACCTGATGGAATCCAACTAACAGCCAGCGGAATTGAAGACCGAAGAACATACGATCCGTCCCGACTACATTTTCGAGGTGAGCTGGGAAGTGTGCAACAAGGTGGGAGGCATTCACACGGTGATCTCCACCAAAGCGCTCTCGCTCGTGAGCGAGTGGGAGGAAAAGTATATCCTGATCGGCCCGGATATCTGGAAAGGGACAGGCGAGCACCCCGAGTTCCGCGAGGACCGCGGGCTTTTTTCCGGGTGGCGTGCGCAGGCCGAGTCGGCCGGACTGCGGATCAAGGTCGGGCGCTGGAAGATCACCGGCAGCCCGGTGGTGATCCTCGTTGACTTCACCAGCTTTTTCCAGAAAAAGGATGAGATCTTCAGGGACCTGTGGCTGCATTCCAAAGTGAACTCGCTGAACGGGCAATGGGATTACATCGAGCCGGCCCTGTTCGGCTATGCGGCCGGCAAGGTGATCGAGTCCTTTTATTACTGCCATGCGCCCCTGAGCAATGCCGTTGCGGCCCAGTTCCACGAATGGATGACCGGTGCAGGACTGCTGTACCTGCATCAGCGCGTTCCGCAGATCGGCACGGTCTTTACCACGCACGCCACGGTGACGGGGCGGTCCATCGCGGGAAATAACCTGCCGCTCTACGGCAAGCTCGATACGTATGACGGGGAGCAGGAGGCCAGGCGGTTCAACGTGGTGTCGAAGCATTCGCTCGAGAAGCGATCGGCCGAGTGCGCGGACTGCTTCACCACGGTAAGCGAGATCACGGCCAATGAGTGCGCGAAGCTCCTGGGCAGGGAACCGGATGAGCTCACACCGAACGGGTTCGAAGATTCGTTCGTGCCAGATGCCATGCTTTACAAGGAGAAAAAAAAGATTGCCCGGCAGAAGCTGCTCGAGGTGGCCGAACGCGTGCTTAAGAAGAAATTGCCGGCCGATTCCCTGCTGGTGCTCAAAAGCGGCCGCTACGAGTTCCGCAACAAGGGCATCGATGTTTTCATCGACTCACTGGCCGAGCTGAGCAGGCAGGAGGACATGGACAAAGATATTGTTGCATTCCTGTTCATCCCGGCACATAACACCGGGCCGCGCAAGGACTTTTCCTCGTCCGACCGGTTCGAGAACCTGTTCCTCACACATCACCTGCAGGGCGCGGAGAACGATCCCATCATTCGCCAGCTGAAGCGATCAGGCCTGAAAAATTCTCCCGGTTCGAAAATCCACGTCATTTTTTCTCCCGTGTACCTCGATGGTCGTGACGGCATCTACAACACGAACTATTACGATCTGCTGATCGGGATCGACCTTTCGGTGTTTGCTTCTTATTACGAGCCCTGGGGATACACACCGGTCGAAAGTCTCGCTTTCCGGGTACCGGCCATCACTACCTCGGTCTCGGGCTTCGGCCGTTTCGTAGAGCGCAACGGGTTGAATAAGGCGATCCACGTGGTGCCGCGCACCGATGACAATTATAACGAGACCGTTAACCGGGTTGCATCCATCGTGAAGGAGTTTACCGGCAAGCCCGCGGCTGAAAAAGAATCCATCCGTTCCGAATCGGCCGACATCTCCAAAAAGCTGCTTTGGAAGAACCTGGTCGGGCACTACCTGAGCGCTTACACCAAAGCGCTGGCGAAAGCGCGTGAGCGTGATGCACATTTGCACCCGCAGGAAGAGGAAGACGCCTGGAAATATTCGCTTTACCGGAGTTCATTGTATGGACAGAGCAGGCCGGTCTGGAGAAAGATATTCATCCGCTCGGAGATACCCGGATCGCTTAAGCCTCTGCAAAAGCTGGCCATGAACCTCTGGTGGACCTGGAACCACGAAGCGGAAGAGCTCTTCGCGATGATCGATCCCGTTCGCTGGCACGAATCGGGCAGGAACCCGGTCGCGCTTCTCGAGCAGCTCACCCTCGAAGACATCCAGCGCCTTGAGCAGGACAGGGCCTTTGTGGATAAAATGAAGATGGTCTCTCTCCTCTTCGAAGAGTACATGGGTGAAAAGGTTCACGAACAGCGACCGCTGGTCGCTTACTTCTGCATGGAATACGGGTTCCATGCCAGCCTGAAACTTTACTCGGGTGGCCTGGGCATACTGGCAGCCGACCTGCTGAAGGAAGCGAGTGATTCGGGGGTGAACCTTATCGGCATCGGTATCTTTTACCGGAAAGGTTTTTTCAGGCAGCATATCGCCCCGAATGGCGGGCAGGTCGCGGAAGCCGATCTCCAGAAATCCACCTCGCTCCCGCTCCAGCCGGTCCGCAGCAAGGACGGAGAGTGGGTCAAGATCACGATTCCTTTCCCGGGCCGTACGCTTTTCGCCAAGGCCTGGAAGATCGATGTGGGGCGCGTTTCGCTCTACCTGCTCGATACCGACATCCACGAAAATTCGGCAGATGACCGCTCGATCACCTACCAGCTGTACGAAGGCGATCCCGAGAACCGGCTCAGGCAGGAGATACTTCTCGGGATCGGGGGCATGCGCCTGCTGCACCTGCTGGATCTATTTCCCGATGTCTATCACTGCAACGAGGGCCACGCGGCCTTCATGGGCATCGAGCGGCTCAACCGGCTGGTGCTCGAAGAGAACATCACCTTTGATGAAGCGGTAGAAGTGGCGCGGTCCTCCTCGCTGTTCACCACGCACACCCCGCTGGCCTCGGCCCACGATAAGTTCAACGAAGAAATGCTGCGCCCTTATTTTTCGCATTACCCGCAGGTGTTCAACATTACCTGGGAGAAGCTGATGGGGCTTGGCAAGATAGATCCCGATGACCGCCACGAACCCTTTTCGCTCAGTTACCTTGCAGCGAGTTTGTCGCAGGAGATCAATGCGGTAAGCGAGATCCACAAGCACGTGACGCGGAAGATATTCAGCAGCCTCTGGCCCGGCTATGCAGAAGATGAGATCAGCATCGGCCACGTCACCAACGGGGCGCATCCCGGTACCTGGGTGGCAAAAGAATGGAAGACCGAAGGGCTGGAGAATCTCGCCATGCTTCCCGATGCGAGGATCTGGGATATTCACCGCGCGCTCAAACGAAGACTGGTGGATGTGCTGCAGGCAAACCCGAAGTACCCGCTGGAGCTCCCCGACAAGGATTTTTTGCTTGCCTGCTTCGCCAAGCGGATGGTTTCCTATAAGCGGGCCGACCTTCTTTTCCGCGACCCGGAACGGCTGGCGCGCATCGTGCAGCGCAAAGACCGGCCGGTGCTTTTGGCCTTCTCCGGCAAGGCGCACCCGAACGATCACGAAGCCCAGGAGGTACTCAAACGGATCATTTCATTCATCGGCCAGCCACCGTTCCGCGGCAAGATCGTTTTCATTGAGAATTACGACATGCAAATTGCGGGACTGCTCACGCAAGGCGTGGACCTATGGCTGAACACACCCATATGGGGCATGGAAGCTTCGGGAACCAGCGGTATGAAAGCCGCCATGAACGGTGTACTGAACCTGAGTGTTGCGGATGGCTGGTGGGCGGAAGCATATAGTAAGGACTGCGGATGGAAGATACCCGCAAGCGATCTTGCCGATCCGGCCTACCGTGACGAGGCGGAGGCGGGCCATCTCTATCGTATCCTCGAAGAGGAGGTGCTTCCTGAATTCTTCTCACGCAACGACCAGGAGATTCCCGCAGCGTGGGTCGCGAAGATCCGGAAGAATTTTGAAGTGATCGCCCCGGCTTTCTCCACCAGGCGCATGCTGGACGAGTACCGCAAAAAATATTATTCGCTCCTTTACGAACGCCACGAGGAGTTCCGCGCGAATGGTTTCAAGACCGCGCGGCAGGTGGCTGCCTGGAAGGAGCGGGTGCGGGAAGCGTGGAACGAAGTGAAGGTGCTGGACATGCATGTTCACGATTCGTCCAACCAGTCGTTCGAGCTGGGGAACAAGCTTGAAGCGCAGATCGCGCTCGACATCAGGGGCCTTGACGTGAACGACATCGGGGTGGAGATCCTGTTCATCGATAAAAAAATGAAGCAGGACGGTAACGGGGAGCATGTGCTCTTCAGGGAAACACTGGTGCCTGCCCCCGCGCACGAGCAGAACGGCCAGGTGAAATACCAATGCTCGATCCCGATGACGCAGACGGGCGTGTTCGAATACGGGTTCCGCATCTTCCCGCAGAACCCCCTGTTGCAGCACCGACAGGATTTTTCGCTGATACGCTGGGTATAAAAAAGCGACAGCCGCAGAATTTATTTCCGCGGCCATCGCACCTACCCATCCATGCCTCTCCGCTCCGGGAGAGATCTTAAATTATTTTTCGATATCGGTCTTATCCGATCTCCTTTCTATCTCTTTCTTTGTCTTGTCCTCCGGGGCAACCGGCTTCACTGAATTTCCTTCCTTGTCCACGCATTCCCCGTTATTTAAAAATCGTTCCTTCCCCTCTTTGTCCATCAGCGAACCGTTCGTTTTTATCCTGATCCCGTTCTCCAGCATTACATCCATTACCAGGTCGCGCCCGTCTGCCGTCATTACCATGCGCCCGTCCTTCAGGATGGCGCAATACCTGTCGCTCTTTCCCTGCGGCTGCACCTTGCTGTTATAAACCTGCGCCATTGCGCCCAGCGAAAGAATGCATCCCGCTACCATTGCCATTAATTTTTTCATAAACCCGGACTTTAATTCCTGAAACAAAGTTACACCGCATGGGCCCGGGAGGGCCGTTAATTCGACAGGAGGGCATTTGCTGTCGTTCACCGGCAGTTTTCCTGGGAATTTAAGATTGTCCGCGCAGGAAAGCAGGGTTAAATTTGCATATGATCAACCTCATTTTATTCAACAGGCATGGACGATAGATTTGTAATAAAAAAAATGAAGAGTCGCATCCTGGTTGCCGGCAAAAAAGCTTACCCGTCTGTTTCCATAATCATTCCCACCGACAAAAGGTATCCTCATTTTAAGAATGAGGAAGAGAAAATGAAATCGATCCTTAAAAGGACCTCGGAAATGCTGATGAGCACGCTGCCGGAAAAGAAGGCCGGCCGGATGATCAGCGACCTTTACCGTCTTGCCTCGAAGATCGATTACAAAAGATTATCGGACGGCCTGGGTCTTTTCATTTCGCCTTACCGCGAAGGGATCCATTACTTCCCTTTCGCGGTGAAGGAGAAGGTGGTGGTGGGCCGTACGTTCGAGATGCGTGACCTGGTGATGGCGGCTAAAAATAATTTCCGGCATGCGATCCTTACCATCAGCGAAAAGCAGGTGCGGGTGTTTGTTTCCGATACGATCACTATCACGGAAGAACGTATCCCCGAAATGCCATACGGCATGCATGATGTGGGCGGCAAGGGCCACCAGCGGGTGGGTGTGCAGGTAAGCGCTTCTTCTCACCGGCATGCATCGGACAAGGAACAGCATAAGGAAGTGCTGCTCGGGAAATACCTGCTGGAGATCGACCGGGTGATCACCCAGACCGGATGGCTCAGGGACCTTCCGCTTATCATCTGCGGAAGCAAGCGTCTCACCGGGCATTTCAACGAGCTTACCCGGCACGGCAGGCAGGTCCTGGGATCTGCAAAGGGCAATTATGAGAATGCTTCGAAGAAGAAGATCGTGCAGGCCGTGCGGCCCGTACTGGCGGGGTATCTGCAGAAGCGCGAGGATGAAGTGCTTGCCCTGCTCGAAAAGGAATCGCGCAGCAAGCGGGTGGCCAGCGGCATCGATGAAGTGCATCGCGCTGCGTCAGACAGGCGGGGACACCTGCTGGTGGTCGAGCGGAACTACTCCGCGCAGGGCGTGCGCAGGAGAAGCGGCAATATTCTCAGGGTGGATGGCCGATCATCGGGCCGAAAAGTATTTGTGCCCAATGTGGTGGATGATCTCCTCGAGAAGGTGATCCATTACGGTGGAGATGTGGAATTCGTTACCGATGGGCGGCTGGCCGATCACGGGCGCATCGCGCTGATCATGCATTATTGAATTGCGGGCTCCGGAGCCGCTTATTATTTGCGTATCAATTAGAAAAAAGTTTTAGTTTTGCACCCTTAATTTTGAAATGGGCAGCGATGGCCCATTCGTCTAGGGGTTAGGACGCAAGATTTTCATTCTTGAAACACGGGTTCGATTCCCGTATGGGCTACTAAGTACATTTCAAAAGGTTTTAAGCCACTTTAATTCACGTTAAAGTGGCTTTTTTCTTTCATTTTGCTTGTTTTTGTTTCGGGGACATCCGATATTTGTTTCACCATTGTTTCACAAAGCCTCAATGTTTCACCTAAGATCGGCTTTAGGTGAAACATCTGGAAAAAGCAAAATAAGACAATATGCGCAGCGATTCATTTTCTCTAAGATTCTATCCGGCTTCCGACAGGAAAAATTTACTTGGTGAGTATCCGATATATATTCGAATTACGGTGAACCGGAGAAAGGTTGAAATAGCTACCAAGCAGACCTTGAAGAACCTTTCGGACTGGGATGATATTACGCAAAGAGTGCGACTCAAAACTCCGATCAATGCTTTCCTGAATAAAATTGAAGCGGACATCACCAAAGTATATGATGGGCTAAAATTTAAAGGCAAGCCGATTACGGCTACCATAATTAAGGACCTGTTCCTGGGCAGGGGAAAAACGATTCCAACCCTCACGGAATACATGGATCGGTTCTACTCAGAAGGGATATTGGCCAACCCGGAGATGGCTGAGACAACCAAGAAGAACTATAAAACCACGATTACACATATCAACTCGTACCTGGACTACTCCAACCAAAAGAAAATAACACTGGCGGAACTTGATAACCGCTTTATTCGTGCTTTGGATACTTTTCTTATTTCAACCCCCATTGTTAATTCGATAAGGACGCTGAGGAGGAATACAGTGAATAAGTATCACTTTAAATTCAGGACAATCATCAATGTGGCCCTTGAGGAAGGCCTTATCGAGAAAAGCCCATTTATTAACGTCAAGATTAAAAATGAAGACTCGACAAGGACTTTTCTTACTAAACCCGAACTAGAGGCAATCAAGGAGCACTCTTTATCAGGAAATGAAAGTCTGAAACGCGTGCGGGATATTTTCTTGTTCTCCGTGTATACAGGGTTACGCTTCTTCGATGCGATCCAGTTAAAGGAAGAGAACATTGAATCGGACGGCAAAAAACTTTGGATCAATATCCGGCAACAAAAAACTAAGGAATTTATCAGGATACCTATCCTGAAACCTGCTGTTGAGATCTACGAAAAGCACCTGATCGAGCGGTCAACAACCGGTTATGTACTGCCCCGAATTTCGAACCAGAAGATAAATGCTTACCTCAAGACTATTGCTGAATTGGTAGGGCTTAAGAAAAAGCTTACGCATCACGTGGCCAGGCACACCGCAGCAACCACGATATTCCTTGCAAATGGGGTGCCGCTTGAGGTTGTAAGTCGCCAATTAGGTCACTCAAGTATTAAAACTACCCAGATCTACGCGAAGATCACGAACGATATGCTTTCCAAGGCGGCCGATATGGTGGATGAGAAAATGAAGATGCTCTGATGGGTCAGTAGGCCTGTCGTTGCGGTTGGTCGCTCACGCCCGATTTTCCAAAATTTACATTACCCTAATTTAGTTACGATGGAAGTGATTCTCGCTCTGAGATTCAAGTTATGTACATTACGTTATTACGCTGCGTAATGAACAATGTCCTTTTCCAGAACTTGGATGCTTAATATTTTTACAAAAAAATCAATTTTTTAAGGTGGAATTGGAAATTAATTTAAAAACGCATTACATTTTGCTAACGAGATCGCTAACGCTTTTGCTAGCAAGACTGCTAACGAAAATTTTAGCAAATATTTTAATGAATTTGCTTTTCGGTTAATTCCACTGGAAATAACTTTGCCAAAGCAAACGATGAAAGTTTAAATGTCAGAATTCCTATTAATATCCAGAAACGAATTTGATCAGCTTGTCCGAAAGCTTGATCAAGTTCTTTCTACGCTGGAAGGTAATCAGCATGGATTTAAATCAGTGGATGACTGGATTTCAGAAAAGGAGGCACAGAAACTAACGGGGCTGAAGACAACTTCTCTTTGGGCACTGAGAAAACAAAAACGAATTATGTATTCTAAAATCGGCCGGAAGACTTTTTACTCGCTAAGGTCAATCAAGAAATTGCTCGATAAAAATCAAGATTAGGCTCTATTATGTGGTTTAGAGATTTTACCTTAAGACTTTCGACTTTACGGTCAGCTTGAAGGGAAATTACTACTAAATTGTAAGAAAATATAGAAGGGAATGGAGGGTTTGCGCGCGGTAACTATCCACAACCCGCACACCCCCTGGGAAATATACAGAACCGGCACATGTAAGTCCTGTATTCGGTAGACGCGCGTCATTGCGTCCTTACTGGTGGAACAATCCCAGGTCCAGCAGGGTTAAAGGAAATGGGGGACCCATTCTATAATTTCTCGGGTGACAATTTACTTGGGAGAGCAAAGAAAATATATAATTCATGGATTGATAGTTGCCCACATGGTAAAATAATTATTCATGCGGCAAGCACGGGCCAAGAATCATGGGAATATCCAGACGGGACAGGAGGATTTTTTACGCAAGCACTTCTTGCTGCTGGAAACAATATTACCTGCACTACTAATGGATTTCAATTGGCATCTGCAATAGGTGTAGGAAACCGAGCCGTGGGTATTTTAAAAAGAAGAGGGGCGGCCCAGTTGCCATCGATAGTCTTTAAAGAGGGGCATATTAATCTTTCCTTTGCTTTAGGAATTCGGGAAAAGGTAGCATCCAATGGAGCGGGTTGGATTGCTGCTTTAGGAATTTTAGGCCTATTATTGGCAGCAAATTCAAGTGATTAGTGGATTCCTTTCTTGCCATTTATTATACCCAAAGAAGGAACAATTATATAGGCTTAAAAATCGTTTCAGGATTTTCAGATTTTAATCTGCCATAAAATTCAATAGCATACCTGTCGGTCATACCCGCTATAAAATCACAAATAATTCTATTTCTGTACTTGTCGCCAGATGGAATTGTCCTATACATGTTTTTATAGTCATCGGGGAGCAGTTTAAAACCATCATCACTACTTATAAATTTAAAAATTTCTTCTACGATTTCCTTCCCTCTGAAAGCAGGTATTCGTAATCGAGACGATTCGATTAGCGATACGTAAACAAAATTTTTTAGAGCTTCTACTTTTTTTCTCACATTTTGCTTTAATCTCACTTCGCTTAGAGCGGGAATGTCATCGGGAATTAATTCTACCCCGTTAATAAATTCGTCAATCAATCGAGATGTAAAATCGTTTCTTTTGTAGGCACTTTTAGCTAATACTTTAGTGTAATTATAGATGTACGCAGCCGAAGCTAGCATAAAAGTTTTGAAATCAATTTTTTTCCGACCATCAACCAAGTTCTGATTCTCGATTATTAACTCATTATTAATAAGGTCAAAAAATATTTTTCTTATATCATCATTGTTGCAGTTATCGTCAAATCCGGCCTTCTTCATGTTTTTATTAACCCTTTTAACCACCTCATCCATAATATCTTTTTCAGCTCCCAGCAAATCAAATATTGTTAGGAAATTCGCTTTTAATGAGTCCTCAAAATCATATGTTGAATATGCAACGTCATCAGCTATTTCCATAATATGGCATTCTATCGTCTTGAAGCGACGTTCGAAGGATTTATATCCGGTCACTCTTTGTTTCATTGTTTTAATTAATTCCATGTCATAGGAATAGAACGCCTTTTGTACTTCACATCCTGGGTCTCTAATGAACGGTATAATTTCATCATATTTGTAAATGCTGGCAATGGAACGGTATGTGGGGTTCAACCCCAACCTGTTATCCTTTCCTTCCCCGTCATAAGTAAAAGCTGTGCCTCCATTCCGATAGACTTTTTTCTCTATTCTTGTTAATATTCTTAGGGTTTGTGCATTTCCTTCATACCCCCCGTTATTATACATAAGAGCATTTAACGCTTCTTCTCCCACGTGCCCAAACGGTGGATGCCCTAGGTCATGTGCCAGCCCCGCGAATTCAACCAAATCCAAGTCAATTTTAAACTTGTTCTTTAATAAGTAGGAATTGTTTTGGTTTAGGTTTGAAGCAATGCTTTTTGCTATTTGCGCTACTTCAAGCGAGTGTGTAAGCCGGTTCCGGAAAAAATCAGATTCTACACCGGGGAATAATTGTGTCTTACCTTGGAGTCGCCTAAAACATGGCGTATGAATTAGGCGCGAAAAGTCTCTGCGGTACTCTGTACGGGAGTCTCTTTTCTTTTTGGGCTGAAGACCCTCCCTGGCATCGTCTTCACCGATGCGGTACAGTTGCTTAGGCATAAAAATAGGTGGAAATTATCTGCTCCTTTTTTTAGAAGCTTTTTTCTTTATAACTTTTGAATTGGAACTTAAAGAAAAGAATTTGACAAATTCTTTTGGAATATATGTAAGTGCCAATGCCTCTTTGTGAGCCTCCATCCTTGCCCTTCTCAATTGTGCCCTGCTCATCTTATCTTGAGTTTTGTGGTTTGATACAAGATTACAAATTTAATACGATAAAAATAAGACTTACGTTGCACAATTATGACGCCTAATTGTTAATTTCTTCAAAAAAGCAGTTTTTCCAGCCGAATCGTAACCTTTAATGGCTTAAATCTTGTTGATTTTTCTTTTAAAAATAGTCGGATACTATTGTTTCTTATAAATAGTGTGAAAAATCCTTTCCTATTTTTGTGTAATAATAATAGTCCGTTCCAATGGAATCTAATACCCTTTACTATTTCTTCAGTACAGTTGCGCAAGTGATGGCCGCCATTTCTGCATTGCTGGCTGTCTTTACCCATTTTAAAGTAAATGAAATAAAAGATTTCTTGGTAGGAGATGGAGAAGCGACTTATAAAAGGATGAAATCGAAAAGAACTGGGTATACGCTGCCAGATGAAGTTCAGCACGGCAAATATTTACGTCGTTTAGGAGATGCGGTAGGTAGGAAAAGTATTCTAGGGATATTGGAAGTTCTTAACCTCCTGGCAAAATATGAGAGCGAAGCCGGGAGAACGGTACAAACTAATCCAAGAGGTCTACAATATCTTGAGCTTCGATTTGCGCAAAGAATGAAGCAAATGATGTACATTAAATACCTTACAAAAAGGTCAGTATTGTCCGCTTTCATTTCCATTTTTATTGCCATGATTTCAATTTTGTTTGTAGAATGCTTGGCAACTATGAACATTATTAAATGGGTGGTAATCTTTGTGGTGCTAGCTCCATCTTTCTTGTCGATGCTCTATTCGGTTAAAGGCATTATTCTCGGACTCCAAAATCAGGAGGACGTGTAATGTCTCACTTTTTGATTGAAAGGCGTATGTATCTTATGATTTTCTTTTTTATTCTATTGAATTCCTTACGTTCTTTCTGAGAAGGGTTCTTATAAATATCGTATTTTAGAAAATAATTCTCAAGAGTGCTCATTTCTTCAGCGATTATACCAGCATGCCTAAATGGGTCGCCATCATCCATTACGCTAGTGATCGCCCGTTGAACAAGTATAATGACGTCATCTATATCGTTTATGGTTAAAGGCTCTAACTCCTCCAACACTTGTTTCAAATCTGGTTTTTTCATAAAAAATTCCCATTTACCTTTTTTATCATGAATCAAAATACTAGAAAGCCGGACTTCTTTATACAAAATTGCATAATTCTGTCGATATCACAATTACTTTTTAATGTAACCACGACACAAAAAAATAGTACATTTCAGTCATTAATTTATCAGGCCCATGTCAACCAAGTGGAATATTTCTTTTTATAAAGGTCAAAAAAATACAGAATTGTTATGCCCTACATGTTGCAGCGGGCAATTGAAAATTCTTGCGAATAAATTTTATCATGAAGAGACAGCAGAATCAAGACTATCGCATCACGATGCAGCTTTTGACCATGAATGGATAAGGTATCGATTTTCCGGGGTATTGAAATGCCAGAATGCCACTTGTGGTGACTTGGTTTCTGTGTTAGGATGGGGCAACTTAGACCATTGTAGGTATTACAATCAGCAAACCGATGAAATGGAAGAAGAATTTAAACAAATATTTTTTCCCGAATATTTTCACCCCACCATAAAAATTTTCTCTATTCCCAAAGGCTGCCCAAGCAAAATTTCCGATGAAATTTTAAAGTCATTTTCCTTATTTTGGAGCGACATCGAATCCTGTGCAAATAAAATTAGAGTAGTGGTTGAGCATCTATTAACACATCTCGGTGTGAACCGATTCATCCGTGACGGTAAGCTAAGTCCGATAAACCTTCATCAACGAATAGAATCTCTAAAAGATTATAAACCCGAACTGGTTGATTTATTTTTTGCAATAAAATTTATTGGAAATGCCGGAAGTCACAGTACAGATATTTTGACCAAGGAGGATGTAATTGATGCATTTGCCCTACTGGAAAAAGTTCTAAATGAAATTTTTGATGACAAGGACAAAACGGTAAAAAAAATAGCCAAGGAAATAAATAAGAGAAGGGGGCCGCGCAGTAGGAAAAGACCTGCTTTTTAATGGTTCCCCGTTAGCAACATACTTTTCCCTTTTTATATCCGTTTGGATGTTTGTCTTTCAATTGTCTGCCGAAAAGCTTTACCGTTGGTAAAAAAGTGTCACGACCCAAAGGCATCTTTCTAATTTGCCCCCTCCGTTAAATAAAATTACATCCCTTCAGGAGCATGAGACATTACATAATTACCATTAGTAATTTCGAACAGAAGTATTTCAATGTTCTCATAAATCTGCTCATCAGTTTCACAATGAACGTATGCAATTCCAGGAATTTTTTGAATGATACTCATTGATTCGGGCATCATTTTAACATTGCAAACTACGGCATCATAATATTCGATCTTTTCATAAACAGCGGTTCTTCGATCCCTAATCTGCATTAATCTTTTCATAAAATATTTGTTCGCCAAGATTTCACTCCAAAAATAGATCGGATTGATTTTGATCATCTCAGGAAGTACCATGCTTGCTTCTTTTCGTTTAAGTGAAACTGTTATTCCAAAAACTCTTAGGGTATATTCCCTTTTAAGAAATTTGTTTTGCTTAAGTACCGCAATTACTCTTTGAGCATAAGCCAGGTGGCCGAACTCCTTTTTTATTGTTTCTATGTTCTCTTGCAAATATTTGTGTGCGCTGGCCAAGATTACATTATATATAAAGAGATTCAAAAGAATAAAACTAATAACCCATGCTTCCCAATCCCTTAAGTAAAAATCCTTTGTTAAGAGAAAGAGAGTAAAGACCACAATCAGAACTACATAGTATTGCTTAATCCGACTTTTCTCTGCTTGGATAAATTCGTCATCTTGTTCGGAGTATTTCTTGATACCATCGTAAAAGGCGACAATATTTCCTTTGGGGGAAAGCCTATTGTTCTCTTCGCTGACTACAGATAAAATCTCAAGCACCAAAATAAAACAGCTTCTCCCTTTAATCCATTTGCATAATAGCCAAACAGGGATTTCACAGCAAAGCCACTCTGCAATAATACTCCACAAGAAGAACCATATAGCTATTAATGCGGCGATAAAATAAATGATCCGCGCTATATTCAATTTCCCAACTGATTCATCCTCAAAAATGAAGTTAATACTGGAATTATGGCCAAATAGTAATCCACATACGTATAAGGAAACGAGAAGCTTTATTAAAAGGATTATGATCCTTTCAATACGGCGAGGCTCTTCAGATAATAGCTTTGCTAGATTGTACATTCTAAGTTTCCGAATTAAAAGGCCAGTTTATTAATAAGCGCGTTCTCCCAAATGGCTACCAACTCATCGGTTTTCACAAACTCCTCCCTTCCGCTTTCCGGAATCCACCCCAATGCTAAAGTCTTGTTAAGATAAAATGTATATTTCTGAGAGCTCAAATTCTGAAGCTCGTAAGTATTATGCAATCCATAGTGCGATCTGAAATTCTTGACTGCGAATATACCAGCAACTAGAGTTAAATTCTTTTCAGATATCAAACCCTCGTCCAGCGTAAGCGCGTTTATGTCGGTCCATTGAAAACTTAGTGCTACTAGTGATTTCTTCTCCATAATAGTGGTGCACCGATGATTATCATGGTCGCCATAAAATTGACTTCTCGAATTTTTCAGATTCTGTACAATTTTCGCAACTAAATCCATGATGTGGCGCGTCTCAACTTCAAAATCCTCTAAAACCTTTACTGGGTTACAGTAGTATTTTACCTTACTCCTCTCGTAATCATTCTTTTCTTTAATCAGCTGAATCTTTTCTTCCCTAGTCATAGGGACATCGTATGCTATCATTGCCTGAATTGCGAGATCTTCGGTGTTTCTCGGCAGAAATTCTTCAGCTAATATTTTCTTTATTTTGTTAAACTTAGATTTGTCAGAAGTATATAGATTTCTTATGGCCTTAAGCAGGTCCTTATCCGTCAAAATATGATTTTTGGGATCGAACAGTTTAAATATCCCTTTGTAATTAGTCTTACCATTCCGGATTGCAGGTTGAAACAGGATAAGGAAGCGAATCCCATTCCTATACGTACTAATCAAATTTTCCTTAACAAATATTTCCAGGCTCTTGGATATCTTTTGAGAAGAATTGTTGGTGCTAATTTGAAAAGCCAATCCGTTTACTTTATCTCCTAAATCTACCCCATTGGCTCTTTTTTTATCCGTCAAATTTAGATTCTCAAGTTCAAGACCATAAATAATGTTTAACAACTTTCCAGCTAAGTCCTCCGATAGAATACTTGAGTCATTTAGATACATCGCCTTCCGCGAACGGATTCTTCCATTCCAGATTGCGAAAGTCTCAGTTATTACCTCTAAATCCTTTTCCTGTTGCATAATGCTATTAATGTGATACTTGGATATCGGATCTATGCATCGCTTTCTCTTGTTTTATCCATTCACAACGAATTATATTTACTCCACATCCTCATGAGATGACTGGCTAAAACGATCATCTCCCAACATTCATCTGCGTGCACGTTCAAATTTGCATGTGCCTTTGGATTTCTAATACCCTTCATGGAACCCGCGAAAATATCCATATATCCCTGCTGTATACTCCTCCCACTCTCGGTGCCATTATCTGCCAGTTTAAAAACCGGCATATAATTATTACTTACGTTTGATGCGAAGGCCCTTCGCATTAAACTATCTCCATCCTCTTCTATTTTAGCAACTTTCCTGTATCGTTTTTTTATAATTGTATTAATCTCCTTAAAAGCGGCCTCAACGGCATCCGCGCAATGAGAAGATTCAAAACGCTTTTGCGCAACTTTTTGAATTACCGGGTGAATATTCTTCCAGTCGTAAAATTTATCCGCGCCTTGCTTTGATTCGGTGAGGTAGTGGAGATACCATTCTTCCGTCAACATTATATCATTGTGGCAAATGCCAGATATATCCGAATAGCACAATTCCGGTTTCCCTTCCTTGATTCTTTTTTTTAGCCATGCTGTATGCCGTTTCAGCTCCGTTTTTTGTATTACCCCTTCTGGAATAATGCCCTCAAGTTTTTCGAACTCGGCCACATAAATTCGCAACCTTTCTTCGAGCAACGTGTGTTCCTCTTTATCAAAAACTTCCTTTAAATTAATTGCTACGCTCAAAAGAACTCTAAGCTGATTAATTACCGGATTATTTTCAAGCGTTGCCATATTTCCTATATTAAGTTATTGAAATAGTACCCGGCTAAAAGCCTATTGTATCGTTCCTTAAGAGCTAACTGGACAGACTCTTTAATCTGGCGCACCTCTTTCATTTTGTCAAAATAAGGCTTTGTTGGATATTCGGAAATCCACTTCGCCTGGAATTTTTTATAATCGAAATTCTTCATATCCAACAACCAATCGTAATAGTCACTACAACCCTTAAACTTATCAAATTTTATATCGCCAAGATTTATTTCAAAACGATATGCAATATGAATCAACTGATTCAGGCAATAATTGTGCGCCTCCTCTCGTGCACCGAGAAGCGATGGTCCTGCCATCTTAGGCATAGGTTTAATGTAATTGATAAAATAATCTAAGTGAGAATTGTAGGTAATAAGTTCATAAATGGTTGCGATATAATATAGGTCCGGATCAAATTTAGATGATAGGATGTTCAATACCTTAGATCGCAGTTTATCCTTGAGATTTTTGTCGCATATTAGTCCAAAGTATGCTAGGTTTTCAGTAGGATGTTCATGCCCACATTTTGGACATTTACCAGTATAGATTGACATCACCTGGTCGGTAAAAGCTGCATCACTCAATACAAAATCCTTATGGTAAAGTAAGATCTGCACGATAATAGTCCTAAAGAATGCCTCGCTGTGAAATTTTTTGTTCTCTATCGCAATTTTTAGGAGGTCATGTAAAATTTCCTTATCCAGCTCCTCGCCCTTCTGATTCACGAAATACTGCAAATGCCCAATCTTATTCGGATGAATAAACTCCTCCTTTTTGAGCAAAGCAACTAACAATCGGGCCATTTCGTTCAAGGTAAATTTGTCAATGGATACCATGGTGCCACCACAATTAAATTTGAAAAGATATTATTATATCTCCGTTGAAATGCGGAATTATTTTCTTCGCACGTTTCCCTTTTCAAACGAATAGTTTCTTCATAATCCGACATGAAGGTTTTAAACCTGCGGATGAAATGATCATTATTAGATTTATACTTTAGCTCCTTAAATTCACACCTTCTAAAATGTTTAATGATATTGTCGGTCTTGCCATAGAGAACAATAATTCCTAACAAGTAATCATCAAAATATCTTAAAGAGCTTGAAATTTCCATTGCGTGTGATAAGAAGAATGCCTCTATTGCCTTTTCAATAAGAGAATCAAATTCCCGGAACTCATCGTAAATGATACAGTTGTAATTTAAAAAACTGTCGATCTTGGCTACTTCATTAATCAACTCGCTCGCGTTATTATTATTACTCCAACCACCATTTTGTTCATTATAGTAGTTATCGCGAATCTCCGAAAGCAGCCCGTCTAAGGCTCTATTCACCGAACTGAAAAACTCATTCTCTCTAATCCACTCCAATAATTCATGATTAACTGCTTTAGAATTTAACGTCCGAATATCATCTGCCAGGTTTATCTGTTGTAATTCCTTAACGAGGGCAGTTTGATCATTCTCTCCCCAGTAGTTATTTCGAATGAAGATTGATAATTGCGAGAGGTTATACCGGGAAATGAAGTAAATCACATATTTTCCATTCTCATAAGCAATCGTAGCTAGTTCCTGAAAAAGCAGACATGCCCTAAGATAATTACCAAATTTATACTGCATATAGGCTACGAGAAGTTTATCTTGAAGATCATCATCTTCTTTAATTTCCTTGAGCTGTAAAAGCGATCTACTCAGCGCAAGGTTATGATAACTACAGCGGATGCACTCACAGTGGGTAGCTTTATTATAGCGAACATTGACCCCCCTGTGTTTGTTCCGACTCTCAATTATAAAAATCACATTGGAGGTCAGCGTTCTTAATACATATTCAATTTTATTCTTGTGATCTTGAACGTGTCTAAAATCTTCTTCATTGTACAAGATCTGACCAGACTCCCCAATCTTTAGCGATTCAAAAAAGTCATATAAGGCATCATTATCAGTAATTAGTCGAAAGCTACTATAATATGTATATGGGTTATCGCCCTTAGCGAATGGATACAACTTGGTGATTATCGAAGGCGGCAAGACGTTCACCTCTTCGTAGCACAGTTTTAGAGCCTGGTAAACCTGATCCAAAATATGCTGATCAGAATCAATTTGCCTTCTTATATTTTCAAAAAATGCTTGCTTCGGGAATAAATTTTTTGAAATCCTTTCAGTTTGCCTAAAATAGGACTCCTTCACATCAGCGAGAAGCCTGGGGATGTTTTCTTCGTTAATAATATTTTCGGGTGAGAGATATATTTGAATGCTATCGTGGCCTTCTTTTTCCGCCCTACCGACCCGGCCTTCAATAGTTTCATCTAGTTGTATTGGATGCCAATAGATTTTCTTGGTGGAAAGGTCGCATAGCGTGAAAATTACTGCAAGGGGTACTTCCTTTCGGTAATATCTGGCATGTTTAATTGCCAATTGAAAAGAGATTAAACCCTTATTTTCTCCTTGTGTCAGTGCTTTTATTTCTTCTTCGGTTCCTTTATTTTGTAATTTAAAAAGAGTTGTTGTTTCCCGAGTTATTTTATCCTCTACTTCAAATTGAAAATCTATGCCCTTATCATTTTGATTTTCCTCATTATTTCTTCTAAAATGGATGGGGATTTCTTTTCTGAACTCACTAAAGGTTGAATTCAAAAGATCATTTGCAGCCTGCTGGGTTTGCTTCAAATCCAAATCGCCATTTAATTTTCTCCTAGCCAAAGTTTCTATTTTAAAACAAAAATAATTTATTCATATCGTCATTTTAGGAGATGTTACCAACAGGGTAAAATCCTTATTTCTAGCATATTCTGTTAAGTCGCCTTACATGTGTTTTGAGTTAGTGCGATTCGGCCTTTCTTTATCAAACGCCAATGCATCGAGTTTCTTCTGGTGTTCCTCCAGTTGTTTTTTGGAAATCCCCTGCGGCTCCAGCAGCTTACGGTCATTCCGGTGTATCTCCAGTATTTCTTTGGTGACAAGGAAGAAATCAAACCAATGGGAGCCCGAACGGTCTGCGTAGTGGATCACCCGGCCAACTTCATTTCCCTTCAGCCAAGAATGGGCCTTTTCCGGGGCCAGCAGGATCGGGATCTGCCCTTCCATGCTATTGAGAATATCAGGAGACTCTGTTTCGAGCAGTGCAAGGTGAAATTCCCCGTTCGCGTAATGACAAAGACCCCCCATGAGAAAGAGCCGGTGATGGATCAGGCGGACCAGGTAGGGCTGGCCGTCCTTAATCATAAAGAAGCAATTGGCCGGCACCGCGCACCGCTGCCTGCGGATGAGGATATTGTAAGGAGGTTTGGTAAGGATACGGTCCATGCTGATGATCGGCTTTTTCCTGCCCCAGGTTGCCAATACCACCTCCGTTTGGCCTTCCCGCTGGATTATTACCGGTAATTGCATACCCGGGCGACACTGGTACGCGGGTTCGTAGGCAAAAGAGCCGTTAAGCTTGCACTGTTCAAGGATAGCCTCGGGTTTGGTGGTGATGGTATACAAAGGGAGCATGAAGTCAGGTTTCCAATAATTTCTGATCGCTGTAAAAGGTAGATGTGGAGCGCAGCCGTACCGATTCCGGCTCCATGCTCTTCATGGGCAGTCGCTCCAGCTTTTGCACATCGATGCTGATGAACCCGAACTCATCGATGACCTTGCCGGTGATGATGTAGCAACCCGGACCACGGAACGGCTGCCATTTGGCCGAATCGGGGAAGTGAACCGTATCGAGCCATTCCCCCTCCCGGTCGAACCAGGTGCCGAAGTTCATGGCTTCGTTCTTGTGCGTTTGCGTGCGCTTGATGTGGATTAGATAACCGAGCATGCGCACCTCCTTGCCTATATGGATGCGCAGGTCACGCGCGCGCAAAGGCAGATCGGGTTTTTCCTTCAGCAGGGCGAAGGGTGAGGTGTTCAGCGGGAAACCGAGCAGCTCCATTTCGTCAAAAGCATCCTCCAGCTCGTGTGCCCAAAGCTCGGGCAGTCGGAATTCTTTTTCCTCCACGCTGAAAAGCGTCTTTGAGGGTTTTGTTCGCTTGGAGTCGGCCAGCAGGAAGTGCGCATCCCATAACAATTCTTTTTTTGTCTTTCCCGTAACGCGGAACGCACCGGAACGGATAAGGATGCGAAGCTGTTCAAGGGATACAGGCACCCTGCGGGTGAAATCACGCAGGCCGGTGAAAGGTCCGCTGCGCACCCGCTCGGGCACAATGGCATTTACTGTTTCGATCTCGATGCCGTTGATGAAGCCCAGCCCGATATGAAATACAGAGCCCTTTACCGTACACAATCCTTCGCTTTTGTTCACGCAGGGCAGCTCGATAATGGCTCCTTGCCTGCGGGCCTCGTGCACGTACACTTCGGTACGGTAAAACCCTCCTCCATTGTTCACCGTAGCGGCCATGTACTCGATGGGCCAGTATGCTTTGAGAAAGAGCGCCTGGTAGCTTTCCACCGCGTAGCTGGCCGAATGTCCCTTGGCAAAGGCGTAGTTGGCAAAGCTTTCGATCTGTTTCCAGATGCCTTGTATGGTTTGCTCGTTATGGCCTTTGGAGCGGCAATTGGAAAAGAATTTTTCCTTCACCTGGTCGAACTGGCTGCGTTCGCGGAACTTCCACGACATGCCCCTGCGCAATACGTCCGCCTCGGCAAGGGTGAGCCCGCCAAAATAGTGGGCCACCTTAATGACATCTTCCTGGTACACCATAACCCCGTAGGTCTCCTCCAGTATAGCATACAGCTCGGGCAGTTCCTTTCTTGCTTTTTCCCTACGCGCCTCATCGTGGTAGCGCTTAATGTACTCGTTCATCATGCCGCTTTGCGAAACACCGGGGCGGATGATGGAACTGGCCGCCACCAGGCGCAGGTAATCGTCTGCCCGAAGTTTTGTAAGGAGCATGCGCATGGCGGGGGATTCCACGTAAAAGCACCCAATGGCCTCGCCCACCTTCAGGCGCTCACGAATGCAGTCGTCCTGCTTAAACCGGTTCAGGTCGTGGATGTCCACTTGCGTCCCGGTATTGTCACGTATAAGCTGAAGCGAGTCTTTTATCTTTCCCAGTCCGCGCTGGCCCAGGATGTCGAATTTGTGCAGGCCAACGTCTTCGGCTTCGAGCATGCTGAAGTGCGTTGTGGGAAACCCTTTGGGCGGGATCATCGTGGCCGAATAGGCGCTGATGGGCTCTTCAGAAATAAGAATGCCGCTCGCATGTACGCTCAAGTGATTAGGAAAACCCTGGATGTGCTGGTAGTATCTCAGCACCAAACGTCCCATCTCATCAATACTGCTGTAGTTTTCGGTGTGCTGGAGCCGGTCGATCTCATCGGAGGGCATGCCGAACACTTTTCCCAGTTCCCTGATAACCGAACGCCCCTGGAAGGTGCTGTATGCACCCACCAGCGCGGTATGCTTCCACCCGTGCCGGTCGAAAAGGTATCGCGTAACCTCCTCGCGCTCCAGCGAAGAGAAATCAATGTCGAAATCGGGCGGATTGGTGCGGTAGGGATTGATGAACCGCTCGAAGTACAGGTCCAACTCAATGGGGTCCACATCGGTGATGCGCAGCAGGTAGGCCACCATGCTGTTTGCCCCGCTGCCACGACCAACGTAATAAAAGTCGCGGCTGCGGGCGTAGTTCACCATATCCCAGTTAATAAGAAAGTAAGAGCAAAATCCGAAGTCAACGATCATCTTCAGTTCCTTTTCCATACGCTCCAACACGTTTGACGGAGCTTTACCGTAGCGGTAGGCCAGCCCCTTTTCGCATTCGGCTCGCATCAGTTCAATATCGCCCGCTGCTGTGCCAGTGAAGCACATCTTGTTCTTGTTAGTTCCGAAGGTGAATTGAATGCTGCAATCGTCCAGCAGGCGTTTGGTGTTTTGAATAATTGCCGGGTACTCGGCAAAAACACGTACAAGTTCAGCTTCAGTCATCGCAACCTCATCGGGCCGGGCCTCTTCTGTTTTGGCCAGCCTGCTCAGCAAGATGTTCTTATCGATGGCCCGGAGCAGGCGGTGCGCGTTAAAGTCGCGTTTGGTAGCAAAGGTCAAGGGTTGCAGCGCCACGAGCTTGTGCAGGTGGTCTTTCCAATAGGAGAAAGGTAGCTTGTGAATTTCACTAAGGCGTATGCCGATGTATTCGTTATCGGTCAGTTGTTGCTTATCCGAACTAAAGGGATAAATGATATAGACGTTACTGAATCCCGGTGCCCGGTCAGGGAACGGTTCTCCGGCATGTACATAAGTGTCCAGATGCTCATTCAGTTCACGAAAACCCTGGTTGTTGCGGGCAATGCCGATATATTGCTGCTTTGCACCGTTTCGGACATCAATACCCACGACAGGGGAAAGCCCGTGCGTGGGTGCCTGCCGGATCACCTCCAGGCAGGCCGAGGTGCTGTTGATGTCAGTGAGCGCAAAGCGGGTATGTCCTTTTGCCTTCACTTCCTCAAACAGGCGTTCAATTGAAAGCGTGCCGTAACGGTAACTGTAATAAGTATGACAGTTGAGCAGCATCAGTACCTCCTGTGTGCCGGTATAACGGGCGGCTGCCCGTTGAACGGGTTGGCGAATTGCCCCACCCCGCTCACGTCCATAGTAATGGCACGCATAACCGCATCCTGCCCGAATCGGTTACGCAAGCTGTCCATAGCCTGGTAGAGCTTGATCTTTTCTTCGCTGTCGTCAAACAGGTCGATCTGGTGCGAACCGCCCGCAAGATGGCTGAACCGTACACCCACCAGGCGGCACAATACGCGCCTGTTGTACAGCTTTTCAAAAAGTTCGATGGTCTTGTCGATAAGCGTCTGATCGCAGGCACTGTAGGGTATCCGCTCCTGCCGGCTTCGGGTATCAAAATCGGAGTAGCGCACCGTAACGGTTACACAACTCGTGACCTTGTTCCCGTTGCGCAGGTAAAAGCAGAGCTTTTCGGCCATAGTGCGCAGGATCTCCTTCAGGTTCTTCACATCAATAGTGTCTTTTTCAAAAGTAAGCGAGGAAGAAATGGACTTGCGCTCATGGTAGGGGATCACCGGGCTGTTGTCGATGCCGTTGGCTTTCTTCCAAAGGGCAATGCCGTTCTTGCCCAGCACGCGCTCGAGTATATCGGGCGGCATGTGCTGTATGGTCTCCACCTTTTCCACACCCAGGCTACGCAACAGGCGGTAGGTCTGATCGCCCACGCCTGGTATCTTCTTTACGGACAGCGGGGCCAGGAACTCCTTTTCCCTTCCGCATTCCACCTGCATGTGGTTATCGGGCTTGGCCTCGCCCGTGGTTATCTTGGAAACGATTTTGCTGGTGCTCATGCCAAAGGAAAGAGGCAAGTGGGTTTCCCTGCGGATAAGGTCACGCAGTTCCTGCGCCCATTTGTAGCAGCCGAAGAAGCGGTCCATTCCTGATATGTCGATGTAGAACTCATCTATGGAGGATTTTTCAAAAAGGGGGGATCGCTCCTTGATGATTTCCGTTACCACATCGCTGAACCTGGCATACGTGCCCGCGTTGCCCCGGATCACGATGGCGTGCGGACATAACTGCCTTGCCAACCGCATGGGCATAGCGGAATGGATACCGTATTCCCGTGCCTCATAGCTGCAACTGGCTACTACGCCCCGGTCGGATGTGCCACCAATGAGCACCGGTTTACCATTCAGACGCGGGTCCAGTAGGCGCTCGCAGGACACGAAGAAGGTGTCCAGGTCGATGTGCACAATGGTCCGTTTGTCCGGTAGGCCCATAAAGTATTATTTGGATGTTGCGTAAATATTACGCATATTTGCGCGTACAATATACGCAAGTATTCTTTAAACAACAATACGTATGGCCACCTTCTTTGCTGATAACCTTAAGCTCCTGCGCAAACGAAGGAAGCTATCCCAGGAAGCCCTGGCTTCGGGTGTGAGCCTGAAAAGGCATGATATAGACAACTACGAACGGGGCGTGATACCCCCGCCAGAAAGCATGATAGCCCTGGCCGATTATTTTAAGGTGAGCGTGGATACCTTGCTGCGCATTGAAATGAGTAAACTGTCTGAGTTCGGCCTGAGCCAATTGGAGCAGGGCCACGATGCCTACGTAAGAGGAACCAAGCTCCGGGTGCATGCTACCACGGTTGATGCCCACAACCGTGAGAATGTGGAATTGGTATCACACAAGGCCAAGGCCGGATACACTGCCGGGTATAACGACCCGGAATACATCAGCGGCCTGCCCACCTTCCAATTGCCATTTCTTTCACGCGAGCGCAAGTACCGCATGTTCCAGATCGATGGTGATTCCATGCTGCCTATACCTCACGGGGCCTATGTGATAGGCGAATACCTGCGCGACTGGAACGATATAAAAGATGGGCATGCTTATATCGTGCTTACCCGCGATGATGGTATTGTGTTTAAGATCGCTTTCAACCAGATCCGCAAGCGAAGGAATATCTTGTTAAAATCACTCAACAGTAATTACGAACCATATGAAGTGGATATTAGGGATATAAAAGAGGTTTGGAAGTTTATGAACTACACTGTGAATTCATTACCGGAGAACACCATCCAGAGAGATATAATCATGGAAAAAATCACAGAATTGCAAAAGCTTTTGGTTTAATCTACACCGCGTGAGTAATGAAACCAATTGATAAAAAATCACTGAAGAGATTAAAAACAGACGATTTTCTGATTGGATCTGTCCACTCTTTGACTAATTCTTTCGAGCTATATAACGATGGAATGTTGCTGTACAACTATGAACGACTTCCCCGTGCATACTCGCTTTTTCAGTTGAGCATGGAGGAGGCCGGGAAGGCACTTTTGCTATTGAATGGCTTCTACAACACGAGGATCTATGATAACAATATACACATTAGGGAAACATCCGATGTAAATGAAATTTACAACGGAATAGGAAGTGCATTCTATGATCACATTAATAAGACAAAATATATATTGGAATTTGAAATGCGCTATTGGACTCGGGCAAGTCAACAACTCGGTACGGGGTCTCCAGAAATAGTAGCCAATTTGAAGCAGGATTTACAAAAAATTAAAGAACTAAATCGCATGAAAAATAATAGTCTTTATACTTCGATCAAAGGCTTAAAATTTATTCCACCTAAAGACACTTTTGATGAAAATACGGTTGACAAAATGCGGTTCAGAGCTTTTTCCAAGGTTATGATCGTAAAAAATACCATCATAAGCAAATTAAAGAGGGAGGTTTTACCCAGTGAAATGAAATTGGATGACCTCGAAAAGCTCGTACTGGAATCGTAGAAATTGTAATGCATTTATTTCCACATTTCCAATCCCAGGACTCAACCGTCATTATTGTGCCGAAGTAATGCTTTCGCGTAAAACTTTAATGCACTATAAATCAATTCTGCTTCCCAATTAGTTAATTTATTACTAAATTATTTTTGGAAAATATGAAAACCTAAAATAGTTTTGCCCGGTCAATTGTTTGAACTAGGAGGTTACGATGAAGCTTAGGGAGTTGGGATTTAAGGATGTTTAAAAGTATAATATGTTATTTTTATAAAAAATTTTGCATGCCGCAAGTGAAAATTGAATTATCAGATTATGTCAGCTATATTAAAAGGCAGGTTGAACTTGTCTTTCAGAGAAACCATTTAAATGAATTGCGCTATAAATATTTAACGCATGAATTGGTTCCCGGTGATGCGGTTATTGAAGGCGTGAAGATTAAATCACTAGTTTGGGGTTCGCCCGGTCCGGTAGAAACCGTTAATGATCGTATGTTTACTCACTCATTTGAAAATGCTCTTCAATTGGATTGTACAATTACCTATAAAACAAAGGCTGGCATCATTGCACCTATCGATCATTACTATGACCTTACCTGCATTGGATATATTTCCATTCACAGTTCTTTGATAAATTTTGATATCTTGGATGAGCTAGGATTACTACTGAGAAAATACGATTCAAAAATAAAATCCAACATTGAAAAAGTAGGGTTTAGGTCTTTATGGGACGATGATAAACGTTTCCAGGGTAAAAATGCGATCATGTTTTTTTCCGATGTTATAAACAAAAACCGAACTTCTCCATTTATAAAGCTGAGTTGGCACGAAACGTTCGATGATCTGGCACGATGCGTTGCCGATCTTAGATATACGTTGACTGAAATGACCACTTACCGGCAATTTATAACAAATTTCTTGGAAGACAAAGCAACTTGGAACGGCAAGAGCATTTATCGATATTTTCCTACTTTTTACGACAAGCAGTACTGGCTAAAGGCAGGAATTATTATTCAATTCTTATATAACTATTGGGATAAATTGGGGAGTATCCTTGCCGCGTATTTTGCACCTATGCTTCCAGCCCGTCAAGTCTATTTCGGAAAGATCATTGATATGATAGATGCTAAATTTTACATTAGCCCGAATTATTTATGGCTCAAAAATTTCAAAGACAATAATTTTAAAAAATTGAATGGAAAGAGAATAAAAGTTGTGCATTACACGAATATTGAGAGTGAGTTTTTTCAAGAGTATACGAGAAAAAATACCAGTAAAAATGATTTGGAGCAACTTGAAAATGAAAAAGTAGAGTTAGCTAATTACTTTATTCAGGAATATGGGAATATTCTTTCCGGCTTCGAATATACGATGTTGCTAGTTGATGAAGTTGTATAATGCAGTGGAGTATTCACCCGAAATATTAAACACTGAAGGAATTAAGCAATGGGGCGAGATAAAAGCGAAATATGAATCCTCTTCCATTCTTTTGGTGAACGGCTTCAGCATTAATTTTAGTGAAACGCTTCAATGTAGATTTCTCTATGAGTTTTTCATAGGTGGCTGCTCTCACGTAGCCAAACAACTCTTAGAGAAATTTGAAACGCGAAACTTCGAGTACATACTGCAGAATGTGGAAACAGCAAAGATTGTTTCTGAAATATTCAGAATCAATATTTCTCATCCTGAAACTTCTAAAAGGGAAATCCGAGATGGCCTTATATATTCAATAAATAGAATTCATCCAAAACCTACTGACATTAACCACACCTGGGCCAACGGAACTTCTTAACCTACGCTTATAATGCTTCTAAAAAATATTATGTAAATGCTGAGGGGAAAAAGAAAGCCGGGATGAATTCTCCTACTATAAAAGCGCAAATCGCAAGACATTTTTTGATGTATTGATCCGGGAAGTTGACAAAGGCAGTTATCCTAGGAAACGTAAAAGACAAAAAAATAAATCTCCCCCAATGGATGAGTATTTGGCGCTTATTCGTCAGTTCAACTCCGTACCAACCCTGTGTAATTGGTTTCAGTTATTTGCATATGACACTTGGAGGAGAATAGAATTTGCGAGGAATCAAAGAGGATTGAAAATATTTGAAACTACGATTACACAAAATATTCTTTACGAATTTGCGGTATATAGAAGAATATATCCTTCTCTGAGAATTGATATGTATGAATCGTTGAACGAAGCGGCCAACGGCAATGATATTGAGTTTGAAATCATCTATTGGGGAAGAGTTCTGAAACTTCCCATGCAGGCCAAGATCATTTATGCTGACGGAAAATATCCTCGTATGAAGCACGGGGCTCAAATCGAAAGCCTGATCGATTATTCAATTCGAGAATCGGGATACCCATTATATGTATTATACAATTATTATGATGGCATTAACCTTAACATTTTCAATAACAGAACGGACTGTGGTATTACATATGGTGTACAGCAGTATGGGATTTCCCTTGTAAGTGCCTATCACCTTCGGGACAATTATTATAATCAACGAGTACGGGCAGATGGTTCGTTGGATTGGGAAATCCCTCACTTTGGCGACTTACATCCAACGGTTGCAGTTCCTTGGTTCAAATTGGTTTGTTGCGGGAATATTAATAATCCGATCCACATAGTAGATATGTTTGAGCCTCCAAAATCTCCCAACAGAGCTAAACTCGTAGATCAACTCTTATTTAGACCGGTCAAAAAAATTGAATTGGAAAAATGGAAGCCACTCTCCCTTGAAGAGTTTATTGGTGAAAAGAAGCAAATGGAAAAATATTATACCTGGGAGGAACATGACGGTCTGGCAGAAAGAGAAATTGTATTTGCTCCGAAATATAAAATAATAATAATAATTGGAGATCAAATCAATAGTTAGTACTGGACCGGAGAAGGAAAGACCCAATCGTTCAAATTTGAAACATTGAGTTCAGCAGGCGCAGGGGGAACTTGGTTTGCAAATTTGCCCATTTCATTTAATTGGCAATTATTTTTAATTCTGCATAATTGAATGTAGAAATTCACTGAATTTCCAAATATTAGTAATGTTGCTAATTGTCCCCAAGGTGTGTCTATGCTTATTTTGAATTAGAATTCTTCTAATTATTTTATTATTTTAATATTTAATTATTTTCGGAATTATTAATTAATATTTGGAATTTGAATTGTTTTGGCAATTATCCAGGTGATATTTGATTTTTGCAAAGAATAATTGACCAAGCGCTTTAAGGTATGATGAGTTTCCTCGGCATAGGAAAGTTGCAAATTCTGGTTTGCAATTTTCTAATTTTAATTACAATAAAATGAACTAACTGGATGGCATTTATCACGAAAAAATGGTTTAAAATTGGTCTTAGAAAAACGATTTTTACACGGTATTTTGATAAAATAAATTCCTGGATTTACGTGGAAAATAGCGGGATTATCGTGGATTTACGCGGAAAACCACGGGAATTTCGTGGAAAAACCTTTCCGGAAATTTCCGGAATTACGGCATCTATTTGCTGATCTACAATCGATTAGATGCGTGAAAAAAAACGTAATTCCGTTCGTAAATTTGCGTGAAAATGATTTTCCACGATATTTTCCGTGAAAACACTTTCAGGAATTCTCGAAAAAATGATTTTTTCCCGAGATATTTTCTCATCCTATTCCTTCCATAGGTTGGTCCGAGAAGTTTGCATTTTGCAAATCTTCGGCAACCTCTTAAAAACAGATCGAAAGGCTAAAAGAATTTGCAACTTGCAAACTTTCATGGTAAAACATTCCTTATTGTGGAACAGGAGAATTTTGTGGTGCTTCTTTAGGTGCCGGGCCGGAATTCAGATATTTTTCTTCCCACAAATTCATCAGATATAAATGCAAGTCTCTGTGTTGTTGTTTGAGTGAATCATAGCAATGAGCGCAGGTGGATAAAAACTGTCTTCCATTCATCGTAAACTCTGCCCCGGCAAGAAATTGTTTGCTGCAGACAAAACAAATGGATAGTGACGGACTCATTTAAATAAATGAATGTGCTGTTTGATCTCTAAGAAGGAGATTTGCTACCCGAATGATAAAAGTGTTTTGGCAAAGGTCAGCCAATTACGGAGTGGAATGGCACGGAGGCTTTTATGGATTTAAACAAAGTTTTTAACAGTTACGCAGCTCGCGTTACCTGGCTCTGCCCCGAATAATGTTTCACTTTTGTATCACCAGGGCTATCTTAGCCTTTTGAATATTCTGCAAACCAGGGATCTGGCCGGAGGTTCGATTCGAAGGGTTACTGGCAACTCAATACGACCCCATCCCCATACCACCCAAATCAAAGTGAATTTTTTCCTGCGCAGGCAAGGATCGCAGGCTATCGTATTCTTTCATTAACGGTGCAATATCTTGGAACTCCAGGTATTCGTTGTATAAATTCAGAACATATAGGAAGGTCTCTCGTCCAAGAGCCAATGTCTCCGCATTAAAGCTGGTAACAACCATCGTTGCATATTCGCTTCCAATCTTTATCCGCTGATACGGTCGAGCCCAATTCTCCAGCCGTATCCTTCTAAAACTATCAAACAAAACCCCTCCACATCATCGTGTAAGAAGAAATTTTTAACAAGGCCAAGTGAACAGAAAAATCATGAAACCAAGGTCGAAAAAAAGTAAAATATTGTAAAAAACGGAAAATTCAGTTAATCAGAACCTTATTTCCTGATCACAAAGCTTTCTATAAGGTCGGTGCCGGCATACCCCGCGGCAATAAGCATCATGACGTGCGTGGTGTCGATCTTAAAATCGTTAGACGCAAGCAACCCTACTATGCCCGCTAACGCGCCAATCACCATGGCGATCACGATTGTGAATACCATGTAGCGTAAATTATCGCTCAGCACGTCATGAATGCTGCTGCCTGCTTCCGAAGCGGGTGCAGCAGGTGATTTTTTCTGCATGTTTTTAATGGCCGGAAGAATGCGTATGAACTGACCCAACCCGCCAAGAAGCGAGGCGATCAGCAGCAGGCAGAGATACCTGCACGGATCGTTCGTAGGAGGAGTTCCCATGTTAGCCGTGCCGGGTGCCGAAGCCGCAACTGTTGTAACAGGCGGAGGAGTTGTTCCTGTGTTTGTTGACGGAATGCTGGTGATACCCATGCTCGCGCTTGCATCGGCATCGGCATCCAGGTCCTGCAGGTCGCTGATGGGGTGAATTTCCCACACCGTTCCTCTTGCGGGACGCTCGAGATCGGGATGCGAAGCGGCCGACTGGGCCTTATGCTCCCAATCGTACAGCAGCCAGCCCGACACGTTTACTTTGTGCCCTGCAATTGAATTGAGGTAGGCCGATGTCCAGTCGGGGTGCAGTTTTTTTACCCACGGGGTTATTTCTATAACCACGCATTCGCCTATGCTGTTGGCGCTTTTGGTGGGCGCAATAAAAATATGAATGTCATAATCCGATTTGTCTGCCGAATGGCAATTGCAGCTTTCCGGCCCCTCATCCTTTGCTTTGAACAGGTAGCCGGTGATGGTTGCGGCCTTGCTTTCGTTAAACGCGTTGGCATCGTCCTGCGAGTTCAGCATTTTAAATATGGTCACCGATTCATCAAAATCCGATGTGGCAGGAATGGTGCTTCGGTTCTTGTTGATGTTGGTGTTCTTGCGCTTGTCGTCCGTTGCATCTCCCTCTTTGGGGCAAACGGCTGCCTTTACGCCAAAAGTTAAAAGCAGCAGGGTGGGGATCAGGATCTTTTTCATTGGGGGTTGGGGTTAGGGGATTATATTTTTATTGCTTTTTCAATAGTACTAACAATTAAATCGATCACACCTTGTTTAAATTTGTCCAGCTCAATTTGAGCAATACCTGCCTGCGTTAATGCCTGCATCACTAGCAATTCTTTTTGAGCTGCAATTAAAAATTTAAGATCAGCAGGGGTCATTGCCCCACTCGCTACCTGATTTGCCCATGTTTGAATGTTCCCTTCTATGGCATTCAGAACCTTTTGCCCATCAGCCTTTGCCTGGGTAAGGTAGTTTGCCAATGATTTTTGAGCAAGGTCGGCTATGCCTTTTCCGATAGTGCTGAGGATCGCTTTTACATCAATATCCATAATGCGTTTTTTTATTGTTTTCTTTTTTTGCTTTCCAGTTCGGCTATTGTATCGAATGCATCGCTTACCAGCTTCTTTTCATTATCGACAAAAGCTTTCCCTAATTTTTTTTCATTTCTCCATCTCACAATAAATCCTCCGAAAAGATGGCCCGTGGAATCCATTAAAATTTTCCATTGTGCGGCTGCTATCATATTCTTCGGTTTGTGCGTAACATATTCGCACAACTTTTGCAGATTCGTTTGCACAGTTATTATAGTTTTAATATGAGATTGGAAATCCGTAACAGCCGAGTCCATTATACTCATTGCATCAACTTTTAAAGAGGTCGTTTGCGAATAAGCATACTCGTCATAATTGGTAATAGTAGGGCCGAATAAACTGCAACCGGAGATTACAATTATGAACGTAAATGTTAATAAATGAATTTTTGTTTTCATATCATTTATTTTTTCATTTTTGCTTTTTCCTTGCCCCAATTATCTTCGCGATCACTCCGCCAATTCCTGTAAACCCTACAACTCCGCAGGTGTAACCATTTACCGGGATTTTTTGAAACGCCATAGCGATCGCAAAAATTATTGCTACTATCACTGCTCCAATCGCTATAAAATCTTGCGTTCCTATTGAAATCTTTATTTTTTCCTTCCTCTTTTTGTTATTGTCGTTATTATTTGAACTATCCTTACTCTGTTCAAATTTAAAATCCTGCGGTTCGATAGGTGTCATGATAATAGAATTTGGTTGTTTTTCAAATTTATTATATCCCGTTAGTACATTTTTATATTTCTCTTTTTATAAGAAGATTACCTTTGGAATTGCAAAGTTACTAACTCCATTTCATTGTTTGTGGTTTTAAAGGTTAAACTTAACTACTTTTGTTCACCTCAAAAAACCACCTTAATTTTACCCCATCAGCAGTTCACTTTTGGCTGACGATATACATTCTCTTAATATTTAATAAGTGTTTAAGTGCTTGATTATGCTACGAAGAAAGTGAAATTTTTCTACTCAATGCCCTCAATACGGATCCGGCATAGATACCATTTGAAATATAAATCCGGATTAAATGTGCTGATCGATGACCTGCCTGTGCACAATAATATCACCTACTACGGGTAGAAAAGGTTCAGAAAATAATATGGAGGGTCAGCCAACCTTATAGCTACATTTATCATCATATAATATGATCAAGCATTTGTTTTTGGACAAAAAGGAGCAGGAAATCATAAAAGGGTGCCTTGCAGGGAATCCTGTTTGTCAAAAAGAATTGTATAAGCGCTTTGCTTCCAAAATGCTGGCTGTATGTTTTCGTTATGCGAAAAACCGTGAAGAGGCAGAAGATACTTTACAGGAAGGGTTCATGATCGTTTTTCAAAAATTAGATCAATATAAAGGTGAAGGTTCTTTTGAAGGATGGGTCAGGCGCATTATGGTAAATAAAAGCATTGAGCGTTTTAGAAAAAAATCTTCAGTACATCTTTTGGTTGATATTGATGCTGCCGAAAATGATTATTTGCGTGCAGATGAGATACTAAGCAGTCTTGCTGCAAAAGACCTTCTGAGCATGATCCAGGAACTTCCACCGGTATACAGAATGGTGTTTAACTTATACGTTTTTGAAGGAATGAAGCATAAAGAAATTGCACAACGGCTTGGAATAGTTGAAGGGACTTCGAAATCTAATTTATCGGACGCACGAAAGCTTTTAAAAGAGAAAATAAAACAGAGCACGATCGTGGCAAAAGCAAAAAATGCCTGAGATGAAGAGCGACAACATGGATAAGGAACTGGACAGCGCTTTCCGTAAATCAGTGGAGCAGATGGAAATTGATCCATCGGAAGAGTTCTGGGAAAAAGCGAATGCCGAAATCACCGCGAAAGAAAATTTGTCGAACAAAGCAAAAGCGTTCAAATGGAGAAGCATTTCCTTTGTACTTGTTTTTGTTGTGGCTGCCCTTTTATCTTATGCGGTTTACCTGCAAGGTAAAATGCCCGAAGACCGGATGCCCTTTGCCGGGAATGTGAACCGGGATAATTCCGCAGTACAAATCTCCAATAAAGAAAAAGGAACACTTTCACAAGGTGGAGTCGGGTCTTCTGATTCCAGGCCGTTACACATGTCAGCAACAACTCCAGAGAAAAAAGAAGGGAAAAACTCCTCTTCCGAATCTCCTGCCATTATAAAAACGCTGCGTATAAAAAACAGTTTCGAAGACCAGACAACTATTTCTTACAATGCTATGGGCCGCAAACAAACTGTGAATGAAGAAAAAGGCGACAACTTCTTTTCCTTTGAAAAACAGAATATCCCTGAAAGTAAATTAATATTGGCTATAAATCAATCATCAGATAAAACAGACTTAGCTCCTGTTAATGCATCAGGATATTACGAAAACCTCTCTCTTGGTACAGGACATTCAAAGTCAGCTCGATTCTCCATTTCGGTATTTTTTTCTCCTTCCCTCATCAAAAAGTTTTTGAAAGATAACAACGAAAACGATAATGTGAATTTAAAAGAAGTGGATAACAGTGATTATGTGGATTACTCTTTTTCAACAGGGATAAAACTGGGGATTGACTGGAAAAGGAATTGGACGTTTTCTTCGGGCCTTTCTTACTTCCGAAATACTTTCAGAATTAAGCCAACCACGGTTTATGCGGCCCAAAATACCAGTGGCAGTATAAGCTATACGCTTCCTACAAGTACAGGAACTATTGAATTGCCTTCGGGCACCCCGCCAATGGCAGGGGACAGCCTGGTAGTAAGCGAAAATTCTTTGCAAACTATAAGTTATATCGGCATACCCTTGCTGGTCAATTACAATTTCCCCGGAAACCGGTTAAGCTTTTATGTTTCTGCGGGGTTATCAGCCGATATCCTTTTGGACGAAAAAGCAGATATAAATTACGAAGACGATCAAAATGCAGAGCAAACAGGAGAACACATACATGGATTAAACAAAATTACGTTAGGTTTTTATACCGGTGCTGGTATCAAATATACACTTAGTAAATTCTTCCTGAGCGCAGAACCATCATTCTCAGGCATGATTACATCAATGAATAAAAATACACCCATTAAAACAAATCCCTGCTTTTTCGGCTTCGGCTTAGGAATCGGGTATCATTTTTAATTCCATACCCAACCATTCGAATTGGAATTTCATCTACACAATACAAACACAAATCCAAAATCCATGAAAAAAGTTGTTTTTATATCAGCTGCTGTCCTAATCGCTCTTTCCGCTTGTGAAAGAGAAAGGCATGTCCCCAAGTGTCCCGTAGTTGCTGAGGCATCTATTCCGAAAGCTGTTACTACGGCATTTTATGCAAAATACGATGGGACCTTTGAATCGGCAAGCCACATCACTAAAGTAGAAAAATGGTTCAACAAGGATAATAAAGCGTATGCCGCATTATTCATGCACGGTGGAAAGAAAACCCTTTCGTTTTTTGATAACAATGGCAATTTTGAACAAGAGCAGGGATTTCAGGGCGATCAGCAAGGCGAACATCAGGATGGTGATGATGAAGGTTGCGAATGCAGGGAAGGAGACGGGGATTAAATGTCGATCGTTTATAGACAAACATAATTGATAATTGGTTTTGGTTAAAAGCCCGCAACGGACCAGTCCCGTCCATGCGGGTTTTTTGCCGAATTATGACTCGAAAAGAATTAATAGAGTACATAAAAGCGAATGACCAATCTTACGCAGGTAAACGCATGCGGCTTGCAAAGTTTTCTGACACAAAGTTATTGTTGTTAAAAATAAAAATTGATATCGAAAAAGAAAGAAAGAATTCTTTGGATAAGAATAATGGTATAAAATGATTTTTTTACAAAAACAGAATTGCTTCAGCATTACATATTATTTTTGGCAACAACTATCGAAATTTCCCGGCAAATCATTTAAGCATGATAAGGAAAAAATATATATTTATTTTCTTGCCGATCTTGATGCCTTGCCTTGCTAAGGCACAGGAACAACCCCTCGAAACCGAAGAGGCTATTTTAATACACGCAAAAACCTTCGTGGTAAATACTACTTATGAGTATCAAACATCTGCAGATGGCCAGGAAAGCGCATTACCCCTGGCGTTCGCATACGGTATATCCAACCGGGTAGAGTTTGCAGTGGAACCGGTGCCATTCACTAAAATCAGCCCTGCCAAAGGCAGTGGGGCAAATGGCGCAGGAGATATCGAGGCAACATTGACATGGAATTTTATTCCAGAATCTAAATCTGTTCCCGCCTTTGCAATTGCAGGCGAAGTAAAATTGCCTACAGCTAAAAATTTCTTAATAGGCACTGGGCAAACGGATTATACTTTCTATCTGATCGCAACTAAAAACATGGGCAAATTCGAAACCCATTTGAATGTAGGTTACGCTATCATTGGCCAACCGCCAGGAATTGAACTGAATAATATTTTCAATTTCGCTGCCGCAATTGAATTCCATGCCAATCCTAAGCTGGACCTGGTAACGGAAGTTGTCGGGAATACCTCATCGGAAGCGCAGTCTGCAAGTTTTGGTACGGAAAATCCAGCCTCACCTGAACTATCGGGAGGAGAGATTGTGGGAATGGTCGGTACTCGGTATTATTTTAACCCAAATTTTCTATTTGCCTTTGGCATAACATACGATAATAACAGCGCCATTTTGTTCAGGCCGGGCTTGACCTATTTTTTGGGAAAGTAATGCTAATCGTTCCATCGTTTATATTATAAAAAAACAATAAAAATGAAAAAATTTTTACTGGTAGCAAGCAGCCTGACAATATTAATCGCCTGCAAAAAAGGACCGGGCATAGGCGGGCAAGCGTCCATCAATGGAAAAGTGTATGGGTGGCTATACAATAAATTCCTGACAGCAAAAATCGACTCGGGATATGTGGGCAATTACACCGTAAATATCATTTACGGGGACGATCTGGGAGTGGATGCAAATGTAAAAACGGACTACACAGGGGCCTTTTCTTTTTTGTATTTGCGTACAGGGCATTACAAAGTTTTCGTTTACTCCCGTGCCCATAAAACCAATCAGGCAGACAGCGCACTCGTTCAGGAAATTGATATTACGAGTAAAAAACAAGTGCTGACACTTGCCGATTTCAGAGTTATTCGATAATTACAAACCCTTAAGAACAAAAATACATAACCCAAATGAAAAAAATACTTTATGCCGCTTCGCTCGTTCTATCTTTCCCTATCGTTTCGCACGCGCAATGGGTGGTAGAAAATTCTGGTTTTTCTACTCCCAATCTGGGGATATGGAGCATTGCCGCACTTAATGCCAACGATGTGTGGGCAACCGCATTCGACACTTCGGGAACAAACCCCGTAAGAGATTTTACCCGCACTACGAACGGAGGCGCTACCTGGACGCCCGGGCAGATCAACGGAGCCAATAATTGGGACATCACCAGCATTACGGCAACAAGCAACACCACCGCATGGGTTTCGATGGGTGACCCGGCTAACGGGGGAGGAAGGATTTATAAAACCACCAATGGCGGAGCGAACTGGAGCCAGCAAAATAATGCTGCGTTTGCCTCCCCGGCCGGTTGGGCGGATATGGTCTGCTTCTGGGATGCGAACAACGGGGTATGCATTGGCGACAGCAATACCGGTTACTGGGAGATATATACTACCACCAACGGAGGCACGAACTGGACGCGTGTCGGGCAGGCGAACATTCCCGCAAACCTTGCCACAGAAACAGGAAACGATAATACCTATTCCGCAGTGGGAAACACGATATGGTTCGGAACAGGCATGGGAAGAGTTTATAAATCCACCGATAAAGGCCTGACATGGTCCGTATCGCAAACCGGTTTGCCAAATATCACCTCGATTGCTTTTAAGGATGCCAATAACGGGCTGGTTGAAAACGGAGGATCACTGCAAAAAACTACTGATGGAGGAAGTACATGGGTCAACGTAACGGCTACCGGAAATGTGCGTGACGGATGGATGTGCTACGCGCAGGGAGCACCGGGAGCGTACGTAACCACGGAATACAATTTAGGAACAGGCGGATCGTCTTATTCGCTCGATGATGGCGCCACGTGGATCGACATGGATAACAACGTGGACCACGGAGCGGTGGCATTCATCAATACAGCGCTTGGATGGTCTGGCGGAATCAACGCCAACGCCACTACAGCCGGAATGTTTAAATGGACAGGCTCAATGTCGGTCAGCCCGATTGATCCTGCAAATTTCGATGTGGCTATCTTTCCCAACCCCTTTACAGCATCTGCTACATTAACGATCCGCTCAAATTTTAATGCTCAAATGCCGCCTCTGACTTTTAAAATGTACGATATGTTCGGAAGAATGATCAACCAACATACAATAGCCGGTACACGATCCGAAATAACAAGAGAGGCCCTGCCCAGCGGTGTTTATTTTTACCAGGTCAATTCTTCCGAAAAAATTATTGCCAGCGGAAAGCTGGTTGTGCAATAAAAAAGGCAGGCCCACCCCGCCTGCCCTTCTGCTTCCCTTATTCATTCAGTTTGTCACTGCGTCTATCACATAAGTCCAAATTTCTTCAGAATTAAACTGTATTTTTGCACACGTTAAAATTTTAGGCCCCGTTAATCTAATAAAAATGAAACAGCTGTACTTAATTCTTTTTTTGATACCACTTTCGGCTTCGGCCCAGTATATCGATGGCTCCAGTAAGGATATTTTGCAAAATATCAGTCAGGAACAATACGAAGCAGGAGGCAATGACCCCGAACCTGAAACCAATTGCGGAGGTGTTGAACGCTGGTCGGTGAAAGTGTTTACTGATAATAAGGAGTATATGATCAATTGGACACCCAAAAATGCCACAATTGCTCATTTAACAACGCTTCCGGTGCCCATATGGTCATACAACATGTCCCGTCAGGCCCTCGAAGATTCCACGTGGACAGTTACCTGCCACATTACAATAAAAAAATCGGAGAACGACAGCGATGCCCACCTCGTGCTGAGCGATGGAACACATACCATGATCGGGGAAGTACCCGATCCCTTTTGTAATTCGGTATCCTCCTCTCCAAAAATAAACCAAATCAAAGCAGCCCATTCCTGGATCTGGCAATATATCGGTCCCGGTAACTATTTTAACCTGAGCTTACCGCTGGTAACTGTTACGGGAGTTGGCTTTCTAGATACCGCGCACGGACAAACAGGAGCTGCGCCCAACCAGCTTGAATTACATTCCATAATCGACATTCATTTTGCTACAACAACCGAAGTGGAGGAGTATGAGAATGCACAGGTATCTGTTTCACCCAACCCTTCCGGGGGGCATTTTCATTTCTCATTCGGGGAGCCAGAGGACACTTACCTGCAAATATTCAATGTTCTTGGACAGCAAGTATTTGGATCAGGGACGGGCCGGCTGTCATCCATGGAGGTCGATCTTTCGGAACAGCCTAAGGGCATTTACTATGCGCGTTTTATTTCTCACAAGGGCAAACTCACCAGGAAATTGATCATTCAATGATCTCTCTGAAAGTTCGGCAAGCTGAAGTTCAAAGAGGAAAAGGAGCACGAGGACGTGTACCTCGTTAACTCGTCCGTGCCCCAAGCGGGAGAAATAGTTTGAGTGACCGGGTGCGAATCAAATTATCGCCTCTTATACTTTATTCTTATACTTTTGTTAAAAACACACGGTTATGAAAAGGTCTCTCTTGCTTGTCGGCTCCCTGCTTTCTATACTTTTTTCCGCAGCGCAAACACGATCAGAATATAGGCTTGCTAATAAATTTTCGCTCGAAAGCGATGGAGGCTGGGATTACCTCACTGTCGATGCCTCTACCGGCAGGCTGTTCGTTTCGCACGGAACCGTAGTGCAGGTAATGGATGTAAAAAGCGGAAAAACGCTTGCCACCATTGCGGACCAGAAAGGTGTACACGGCATTGCGCTTGCACCGGAGTTCAACAAAGGGTTCATCACGAACGGGAAGGATTCATCGGTAAGGGTTTTCGATCTTAAAACATACGCTTCGCTTGCCCGCATAAAAGTAACTGGCGCCAACCCGGATGCAGTGCTCTACGACCCTTTTTCGAAAAAAGTGTTCGTATACAACGGACGCACGGCCAATGCTACAGTCATCAATGCCAGCGATAACACGATCGCGGCTACCATCCTGCTTGATGGCAAGCCGGAGTTTTCCGTCAGCGATGGGAACGGCAACGTGTATGTGAACATCGAGGATAAGAGCGAAATATCCCGGATCAATTCGACAACGCTGAAGGTGGAACAGACCTGGCCCATCAAGCCGGGCGAGGAGCCGAGCGGCCTCGCCCTGGATAATGTTACCCACCGTTTGTTCTCTGTAACCGACAAGCTGATGGTAATCCTGGACGCGCAAACGGGAAAGGTCATTGCTACGCTTCCTATTGGGGAGCGGGTGGATGGCGCGGCCTTTGACCCGGAGATGAAGCGCGCTTACAGTTCCAACGGTGACGGCACCGTGACCGTGGTGCAGGAAGAGAATGCGAATTCCTTCAAGGTGCTGGAAACCATTCCCACGCAAAAGGGCGCGCGCACCATCGCCATCGATAAAAATACCCATCACCTCTATCTTTCGACAGCCGAATTTGATCCTGCACCGGAGCCTACAAAAGATAACCCGCATCCCCGGCCCTCCATCAAGCCCGGTTCCTTTGTTGTACTGGATGTGGAATGCATCAAAAAATAGTGCCTCTATTCTCAAAATCCCTTCAGAATCTATGCATAGCTTTACGGACCGATCTGTACAGCTATTCGTAATGAGGAACCTGCTGAAGCTATTTTATCTTATCGTTCCTTTTGCTGACTACGCTCAGCAGGCGCCTAAAACATTGGATTATTTTCTGCAAAATGCGATACAGAACAGTCCGCTCTTTATCGAAAATAAGAACCAGGCCGAATCGCTGAAGTACGATAGCCTCTACATCCGCGCGCTGTACAGGCCACAAGTGAACTTCGACAATAATAATGTCTACGCTCCGGTAGTGAACGGTATCGGCTATGACAATGCCATCTCGAATGGCGGCATGGTATCGGCCCTTGTGGGTGCTAATGTTGCACTGGTTGGCCACGAAAACCTGAGTACCCGGTTCCAGAGCCTCTGGCTGCAGGGTAAGCTGCTGCAGGTAATGGGAAAACTTTCCGAACGCGACCTCCGGCAGAACATAACCGCACAGTACATCGTTGTATATGGCGGGCAGGAAATGCTCCGCAATGCCGAGGAGGTGCTGAAGATCCTGAGTAACGAAGATGCGGTGCTGAAAAAACTTGCCGCGCAGGGCGTTTACCGCGAAACCGATTACCTGTCCTTCCTCGTTACCTATAAGCAGCAAGAGCTGGCCTGCCGCCAGAAAAAGCTCCAGGTGAAGAACGACCTGGCCCTGCTGAACTACGCCTGTGGCATTTCCGACACGGCTTACACCGACCTGGAGAAGCCAGTGCTTGGAAAAAAAAATGCCCTTGCCCCGGAACAGACACTCGCCTTCAGACAGTATACAGTTGACAGCCTGATCCTGCGCAACAAATACGACCTGGTCAGCTTCGACTACAGGCCGCGCCTCAATGCGTTCGGGGATGCCGGATACCTCTCATCGTTCGCTTACCGGCCGGAGAACAATTTTGGAATGAGTGCGGGATTGCACCTCGTGGTCCCCATTTACGATGGCAAGCAGCGCACCCTTCGCTATGAAAAGATCAGGCTCTCGGAAAACACACGCGTAAGTTACATGACATACTACCGGAAGCAATACAGCCAAAAGGTTTTGCAGCTGCAGCAGCAGGCAGCCGGCACGGAACAGCTTGTGAGCGAGGCGCAAAAGCAATTGTCGATTTCCGATGCCCTCGTGCAGGCGAACCGCAAACTGCTTGCGGCTGGCGATGTGAAAATGGTGGATTACGTCCTTTCATTCACCAATTATATTGCCGCACAAACCACCGTGCTTCAACTATACATGAACGAAATGCAGCTGATCAATGAATTTAACTACCTGAACTATCAATAGCCATGAAACCGAATATCCTCACCCGCCTCTTTTGTGCTGCTCTTACTTCCCTTCTTATCTCCGCCTGTGGAACTAAACCTGCTCCCGGAAGTGATGAAGCGGCAGAGACGTGTACCCCGGTCACGATCACTGGCATAAGTCATAATGAGCTCACAGAAACCGTGGAGCTGAATGCCGTTTCCTCCTTTTTGCTGAAGACGAACGTGAAAATGAATACGAACGGATACCTGCAAAGATCGAATGTAAGGCTGGGAGATTTCGTGAACAAAGGTGATGAGCTTTTCACCCTGAAGACCAAGGAAGCAATGAGCCTGGACAATACGGTGAACCAACTGGATTCCAGCTTTCACTTTAAGGGCATCATCAGTATAAAGGCACCGGGCAGCGGTTACATCACTTCCCTCGACCACCAGGCAGGAGATTATGTCCAGGACGGGGAGCAGGTAGCAGCGATCAGCGATGCTCAGAGTTTTGTTTTTCTTCTTAACCTTCCCTATGAGCTTACTCCATTCCTGCCCCTGAACAGCACCTTGCAGTTAAAATTGCCGGATGGCACCGTACTGAACGGCCGGATCGATAAGGCATTGCCGCTGGCCGATGCAGCTTCACAAACGCAGAACTATGCCATACGGGTGAACGCAATAAAAATGATCCCGGAAAATCTTATTGCAAAAGTGTCATTGGTAAAAAAGACAAAGGCAAATGTAACGTCACTTCCCAAAGAAGCCGTACTCACCAACGAAACGCAAAACGAGTTCTGGATCATGAGGTTGCTCAACGACAGCATAGCCGTGAAGGTTCCGGTCGAAAAGGGCATGGAAAGTGGGGGAAGAGTGGAAATAACCTCTCCACCGTTGAATGAAAAGGATAGGATCCTTATTACGGGGAACTATAGCCTGCCGGACACAGCTAAGGTAAAAGTGACGAATGAAAAATAATCCTAACGAATGAAATTTCTTCACACGCACAAGAATCCGCTGTCCGTACTGATCGTTGTTATCGTTCTTGCAGGAGGCTTTGCTTACAGCAGGTTGCAGACCTCGCTCTTCCCCGAGATCACCTTTCCCAAAATAAAGATCATTGCCGATGCCGGCCAGCTTCCGGTCGATAAGATGATGATAACCGTAACCCGGCCGATCGAAAATGCAGTGAAGCAGGTACAGGACCTCAAAATAGTGCGCAGTATCACGAGCAGGGGCAGCTGCGAACTTTCTGCCTACATGAACTGGAATGCCGACATCGCGATCAGCCAGCAGCGCATGGAGTCGAAAATTAACGAGATAAGGAATACGCTTCCAAAGGATATTTCCATTACCGTAGAGCGGATGAACCCTTCCATCCTCCCGGTAATGGGCTATACGCTCGAAAGCAGAACACCCAGGCCGATAGACCTGAAAAAGCTTGCGGTATATACCATTAAGCCTTTTCTGTCACAGGTAGAAGGAGTGTCGGAGGTCAGGATCATAGGCGGGAAAACAAAAGAATACTGGCTCGTGCTGAATACGGCCGTGATGAGTACGCTGGGCATCACGCCCGATGCCATCAGCACGGCATTGAGCCAGACCAATTTTGTGAAAAGCAACGGGTACCTGAGCGATTACCGTATGATGTACCTCACGCTGACCGATGCAACGGTAGATTCAAAAGAAAAGCTGGAGAATGTGGTCATCAGCAATGACGGGAAAAGGATCGTGTTGCTCAAGAACATTGCAGATGTACAGATACATGAGGCCAAAGAGTACGTGAAGATCAATGCGAACGGGAAGGATGGGATCCTTATTGCGGTGATCAAGCAGCCGAACAGCAACCTCATTGAGGTTTCAGCAGCAATGGAAAAGCAGCTGAACGAGTTGAAAAAGATCCTGCCCGGAGATGTGACGATAAAGCCATATTACATACAGGCGGAATTTGTGAATGATTCGATCAAAAGTGTGACAGACAGCTTATGGATCGGGTTACTGCTGGCCATTGGAATTGCCATTATTTTCCTGCGCTCGTTCAAGGCAAGCGTTGTTATTCTCATTACCATCCCCCTTACACTTTGCCTGACGCTCGTAGTCTTGTACGCGCTTGGTCAAACATTTAACATCATGACCATTGGCGCAATTGCTGCCGCCATCGGGTTGATCATCGATGATGCCATTGTGGTGGTCGAACAGATCCATCGTACACACGAAGAAAATCCGGAAGAACCCACAAAAACACTGGTGCTTAAAGCCATCCATTACCTGCTGCCCGCTATGATCGGCTCTTCGCTGAGCACGATCGTGATATTTCTTCCCTTCGCCCTGATGAGCGGGGTGGCCGGTGCCTATTTCAAGGTAATGACCGATACCATGATCATTACGCTCGTAAGTTCGTTCTTCGTTACGTGGATATTGCTTCCACTTGTTTACTTGCTGCTGACCGGGAGCGGGGACAGTAGGCATTCAAAAATACATTCTCATCGTGTAAAAACACGGAGTTGGGTGCGTTTCTTTATCCTCCGGCCCTGGATAAGCCTGCTGATCATTGCTGCTTTTATCACCGGCATCATTATTATTCTCCCAAGGCTGGAAACCGGATTTTTACCTGAAATGGATGAGGGCAGCATCGTGCTCGACTACGCTTCACCTCCCGGCACCTCGCTCGAAGAGACCGACCGGATCTTAAAACAGGTTGAAAAGATGCTTGTAAATGTCTCGGAAGTGGAAGCCTATTCCCGGAGGACAGGGACCCAGCTCGGATTTTTTATCACAGAGCCCAACACGGGCGATTACCTGATCCAGCTGAAAAAGAAAAGAACACGCAGCACCGAAGAAGTGATCGATGATATACGAACGCAGATCGAAAGCACCCAGCCGGCCTTGCGGGTTGATTTCGGACAGGTGATAGGCGATATGCTGGGCGACCTGATGGAAAGCATTCAACCCATCGAAGTAAAGATATTCGGCAGCGACCGAAAGATTCTTCAGGAACTTTCGAAAAAGGCGGCAGCAGCGATTGAAAATGTAAAGGGAACAGCGGATGTGTTTGACGGGATCGTGATTGCCGGTCCTTCCATTCGCATCGAACCGAAAAGTGTTGCGCTTGCACAGTTCGGGATTTCCCCTGCAAACCTCCAGTACCAGCTGCAAACCGCGCTTGAAGGGAACGTGGTTGGAAATGTATTTGAGCGCGAGCGGTTCCCCGATGTGCGGATTGTTTATCCTGAAAATACAAAGTTGAGTGTGGCGGATATAAAAAAGCTGCAGATTTTTTTGCCGGACGGTAAATTGAAACCAATGGCCGAATTGGCCGATCTGCGCCTGACTGAAGGTGATGCAGAGGTCCAGCGGCAGAACCTGCAAACAATGGGCGTTGTTACAGGCAGGCTCAACAACCGCGACCTCGGGAGCGTCATGAAAGATATTCAACGGGAGGTGTCATCGAAGGTCTCGCTGCCCCAGGGTTATCATATTGTGTATGGCGGGGCATATGCCGAGCAGCAGCAGTCCTTCCGAGAACTGCTGCTGATATTGGTTGCCTCAAGCCTGCTGGTGTTCGGAGTGATACTGGTCCTGTTCAGGAATATACGTGTTTCGCTTTCTATTTTGCTGATCGCGATCCTTGGTATTGCAGGAAGCTATGCGGCCTTGTATTGCACGCATACGCCACTGAACGTGGGAAGTTATACCGGGATCATCATGATCGTAGGTATTATCGGTGAGAACGCGATCTTTACGTTTCTCCAGTTTCGGGAATCCACCAGGGAAGGAAAGAATACCGAGGATGCGATCATTTATTCGATCTCTACACGCCTTCGTCCTAAATTGATGACAGCACTGGGGGCCATCATTGCGTTAATGCCGATCGCACTGGGTATCGGCACGGGTGCCCAGCTTCACCAGCCGCTTGCAATAGCCGTGATCGGAGGATTTATTTCTGCCTTGCCGCTGCTGTTGATCGTGCTGCCGAGCATTTTAAGGATGATCTATCATAAGCAGAGTGGATCTGGCGGATAAATCTATTAAGGATCCGGTTAGCCCGCTAGCTACTGCACCACCAGCTTCCCTTTGCAGATCACCCGCTCTGCGTTTGCCAGCTCGTAAAAAATAGATCCGGGTGCAAGGTCACCGCGCTCGATTTTTATTTGGTTTGAGTGTATACTAAAAAAGATGGTGAATAATTCGGGATAGTAATTGTTCTTTATTAATAAAGAGCCACCCACAGCGGCTCTTTGCAATAAAATTACTTACCTTGTTCAGTCTCCCAGCTTTTCGTGGTATTCCCTCCGCAGGGTGTGGTTTTTTACATTCAGATAGGGCCTTGATCCTTCCAGAGAAGTATAGCCTAAATTCTCCTTGATGTGAGGAAGGTACATCTCGGCATCGGCCGCGCGCGTGCCCCAGTCATGCCGGAACCTGTGCACCTTGATCAGGGGAGGGTCAAGCCCGGCCTGCCTGCAATATTGCTTCAAAACCCGTTCTATGGAACGGGTCGAACGCGCAAAAGCTTTGTCAAATCCCCTGCTTTTTTCACCCCGGAGACCACATGAGCTTCAACTTGTCAAGTTCGGGATTCCTAGTTACACTATTGTCCCCTTGCCCTCGCAGGTTATTGTTTTGTGATACTTAAAATAGGATGTATCTCTATTCCGTTTGGCGCAACTCCCAATTGCCCGTGCACCTGGTCATAGAAAGCAACCCCCTGGATTAAATATGTTCCGGGTTTTACCTGCGAGGTTACTTCGACAAAAGTTTCAAACGTTCTTCGCGCTGAAGTTATTTCGGAAATATGCGCGCTGTTCTTAACCACTCCGCAATCCGGGTCGGGTATCTCTCCTATCATGGTTTTTGAGGGGTCGTTTATGTCTTCCATTACGAGATGATAATCTCCGTCTGAGCTTAATTTGTATTCCCGGATACGGCAGCTAATTTTAAACGTTCTGAATTCTATTCCGAAGCGCGGAGTATTATCAGCAACCTCTACCTGGGGAACAGCGCCCGACAGGGCAGAAATGGATGTGTCGGCATAGGAGAAATTTACATTATTGGCCGCTGCATCGGTTAATGTTTTAACGTCCCACCTTTTCCTGTCGGAGCAATTGGGGGCGGCAGGTTTGTTGCAAAGCCACACCACAAAGCAGGAGGCGAAAACAAGCAAAACGCTTACGGTTATAAAAAGAAATCTTCTCATGGCGCTAAAACATGTGGTTAAATCCCAAACCAAAGTTAAAAAATCGTATGGTTGGATCTTCAGGAACAGCGCTGTCGCCAAAATGTTTGAAGATCATGGTGTAAGAAGCATTGATGCCTATTGCCGATTTTCCGGAAAGAAAATAATTTATGCTTACAACCGGGCTGGCGCTGAAACCGCC
>JACXTT010000458.1_pt1 | contig 69678 bp, 67 predicted proteins | sample 9270951 | NCBI WGS metagenome assembly JACXTT01 (sample SAMN15532306, study PRJNA645909) | rock metagenome | isolation source: weathered quartz diorite | place: Puerto Rico | collected 2017-06-21 | reverse complement strand
GAATATAATGTAAAAGTTATTACATTACATTCTAATAACAAATAAAGATGGAAAATGAAAAAGATAGCCCCCGGGTTTATATTCCTCCTCCATTATTTTATGTCGTGATTTTTCTTTTAGCCCGCTTTATTCAAAAAAAAGTTTGGATCGATGATTCATTATTTCATTTGCCGATAACGAAGGCGTGTGGAATATTATGCCTTATTATTTCACTGTTTTTTCTTGTTAGAAGCCTGAGGCAATTTCTTCAGAGTAAAAACACCTTAATATTGATAAAGCCGGCATCTTCACTTCAGCAAAATGGTATTTACAACATTTCCCGTAATCCTATGTATGTTGGATTGTTAATTGTTTATTTTGGAATAACTTGTTTAATTGGAAATTGGTGGAACATCATTTTATTCCCTCTTCTTTTTCTTATTGTTCAGGAATACATCATTAAGAAAGAAGAAAGTTATCTTGAACGTGCATTTGGCGAAGAGTATCTTGAATATAAAAATAAAGTGAGGAGATGGTTGTAAAACCTATCTGAAAAAGCAGAAAAGTATAAACTACTTGTATATATTCTGAAACATCGGATACTCCCCCTGTTCCTTATCTAATTATATTAAATTCCCTAAAAGCTCTATATCTTCTAAAAAACGTTCGGATATTTGTGCCCGTTTGAGTACAAAGCCAGTAAAGGGCTTTGTTATTTATGCATCTTTTCTTAAATATCATTATGAAAGCATTGTGTTTCGACCGTTTCGGTAGCCCTGAAGTTCTATATTACAGTGAAGTTGCCGATCCGATCATAAATGAAAACGATGTATTGGTAAAAACCGAAGCAATCGGGCTAAACTTTGCCGACATATATCGCCGGAAAGGCAACTACCATTTAACTGGTAATCCACCGTACATAGCTGGTTACGAAGGGGCGGGCGAGGTGATCAAAGTAGGTGCAAACGTAAAAAGTATAAAAATTGGCGACCGCATAGGGTTTGCCGATGTGCCTTTGGCCAATGCGGAAATAGTTGCTGTTCCAATGGAACATGCAATCCCCTTGCCGGAAGCAATCTCTTATGAAACTGCTGCTGCAATTCTTTTGCAGGGATTGACAGCACAATATTTAACAACAGATAGTTATAAAGTAAAACAAGGGGATCATGTATTGATTCATGCGGCCGCCGGCGGGGTCGGCCAATTGCTGGTACAGCTATGTAAAAGCCTTGGTGCAACGGTTGTTGGGTTAACGTCTTCCGACGAAAAAAGACAAGCCGTACTAGATGCCGGCGCTGATAACGTTTTTCTTTACAGTGATGATTGGAAGTCGAAGGTGTTGGGCATTTCAGCAATGGATGTAATTTACGAAAGCATCGGAAGTACGCTGATGGATAGCCTGTCCGTAGCAAAAACCGGTGGCACGGTGGTGTTTTTTGGTTTCGCAGGCGGTAATCCGCCAATGGTAGACCCCAGATTTTTAATGGATAAGTCATTGTCGATTACAGGCGGCGATCTTTGGAACTACCTTACCACCCGAGAGGAAAGGTTTAAACGCTCTGCACAGTTATTTAACTGGATTGAACAGGGAAACATTACTGTTAATATCAATAAAAAATTCACCCTCAGCGACGGAGTTCTTGCCCATGAATTTTTAGAAAGCCGGCGAAGTACCGGAAAAATTTTATTGATACCATAAAGTTCCTTCTCAAGGAACAGGTGATCACTCAAATTGTCGCTAAACCCTAAAAAATATTAAAAAAAATTGCGTAGTTAAATAGCTACGTTTATATTTGTAGTCAAATAGCTACGCAATGAATTTAAGACGAGATGTTTTTCAGGCTATAGCCGACCCGACAAGAAGGGCTATCCTTTTATTGGTTGCTTCGCAATCCCTTACAGCAGGCGCAATAGCGGCAAATTTCGACACAGCAAGGCCTACCGTTTCAAAACACCTGCAAATACTTACCGAGTGCGAATTGCTTGAACAAAATCAAACCGGAAGAGAAATTTATTATAACATTAATGCAAAAAAAATGAAGGAAGTAGCCGAGTTCATTGAGCCATTCCGCAAAATGTGGGATGATCGGTTTAATGCATTGGAAACCATTATGAAAGCATACCAAAACCCTCAATAATTATCATGGAACAGAAAACAAAGGTCAATGCCCTGGAAGGCAAACAGGATATTTTGATCACAAGAGAATTTAATTTGCCTTTGGAATTGCTTTTTAAAGCATTTGCCGAGCCCGGCCTTGTTGCGCAATGGATGGGAACTAAAGTGCTTAAATATGAAAGTAAAAAGCACGGCGGTTACCAGTTTGAAACAAGCGATGCGCAGGGAAACACTGTATTTAAGGCTAATGGTGTGTTCCACGAGTTTGTCCCTAACCGTAAGATTACCCGGACATTTGAAATGGATAACGCGCCTTTTGGCGTTCAGCTTGAGGTTTGTGAGTTTGAACCGCTTACCGATGATACCTGCAAACTTAACATGCACGTAATTTACGAATCGGCTGCACAGAGAGACCAACTGCTGAAGATGCCCTTTGCCCAGGGGTTAAACTATGCGCATAACCGGATTGAGGAAATAATGAATAAATTAAAATAATTTAAAAATGGAAAAGAAAAAGCTAATTTGGTATTGGATAATTACCGCAATACTATCCTTTTGTATTTTTTTTGGCGGACTGACCCAGGCGCTGCAGATGAAGCAGACGGTACAGGGTTTTAAACCCCTGGGATACCCTGATTACTTTATCTCGCTTATCGGGATTTGGAAGATGTTGGGTGTAGTTGCGATATTGATTCCGAATTTTAAATTGCTTAAGGAATGGGCATACGCGGGGATTTTTTTTACGATGACAGGCGCGGTGATCTCGCATATTGCCAGCAATGATATTAAAGTACAGATTATTGCACCGTTTTTACTGGCAGTTTTTACAGTGTTATCGTGGTATTTAAGGCCGGCGGATAGAAAGATCATTACTGTTAATTAGCAAATAAATATTTATATGGCAAAGAAGAAATGGCGCGGAGGCGAAATTACAGGTCATTTAGACATTTTGGTTGCAGATAATGAAGACGAGTTTGAAGGTGAAATAGAAAAATGGCAGGAAGTATTAATTCATGGCGACCCCGAAGGATTGAAATCTTTTGCCCGGCTTTTAGTGAAAATAGCCGACCTAAATCAAGAGAACCAAACAGACTTGCCAGTAGGAGCGCGGGAACATTACCATTTACGACCTAATTTGGAATTAGGCAAAAGTTCGGTTCAGGTAATTGTCGGCAGAATCGATGCAAAAGGTACAGGCCTTTTTTATGATCAATACGTTGCAAAGAATGTTACCAAAACATAAATCACAGAATAGGTACTGAATGAGGTCTAAATATTAAATTAAAAAAATCATGGCAAGCGTATCAATTTACCTGAATTTTATGGGGAATGCCGAGGAGGCATTTAACCATTACAAAAAAGTTTTCGGAACAGAGTTTTCCAATCCGCTGATGCGAATGAAGGATATACCGCCGCGCGATGGGGCGCCGTCACTGCCGGAAGCCGAGAAAAACAAAGTAATGCATGTGGCCCTGCCGATACTCGGCGGCACACAGATAATGGCGACCGATATGCTGGAAAGCATGGGCCAAAAACTGGTAGAAGGAAACAATTTTACCATCAGCTTAAACCCCGACACTAAAGAAGAAGCCGATCGGCTGTATAAAGAGCTATCACAGGGCGGAACAGATGCAGTAGCGCCGCACGATGAATTTTGGGGGTACTGGGGTACTTGTAAAGATCGTTTTGGCATTCGCTGGATGTTTAATGTTATGAAATAGCCGACGGCACTGAAAGGTTACAAAAGCATGCACAACATACAAGGCAGTAAGAAAGTGCTGTCGCCAAACCAGCATGACGAATTGCTCTGCATATTAAAAGCGCGTTTTGAGAGAAACAGCCAACGGCACGATAACGTTGAATGGGCTAAAGTGCAGGCAAGGCTGGAGGCAAACCCCGGAAAACTGTGGTCGCTCAATGAAATGGAGTTAACCGGTGGGGAGCCGGATGTTGTCGGACAGGATGAAAAGACCGGCGAATACCTTTTTGTTGATTGCTCGGCTGAAAGCCCAAAAGGCCGCAGGAATGTTTGCTACGACCAGGCCGCGCTCGAATCGAGGAAAGAATATAAGCCGGGGAACAGTGCGGTTGGGATGGCAGCCGACATGGGTATTGAACTTTTAACAGAAGAACAATACCGGAATTTACAGCAGCTTGGAAATTTCGATGCTAAAACATCGAGCTGGATTGATACACCCCCTGCAATTAGAAAGCTCGGCGGCGCACTGTTTTGTGATCGTCGGTTCGAAACTGTTTTCGTGTATCACAACGGCGCCGAATCGTACTATGCTGCCAGGGGCTTCCGGGGTTTGCTGTTAATCTGATTATGCCAGTTAAATTTAAGTTTTACAATCGCTATAACAACACATTAAATGAATCCAAAGGTTGATTTCTTCTTTAACAAAGCCAGTAAGTGGCAGGAAGAATATGGGAAATTGAGAGTGATCGCACTTGACTGCGGATTAACCGAAGAATTGAAGTGGGGTTGTCCTTGTTACTCGCTCAATAAGCAGAACATTGTTTTAATACACGGATTTAAAGAATACTGTGCGTATCTGTTTTTTAAAGGGTCCTTGTTAAATGATGCCCAAGGTATCCTGATCCAGCAAACCAAAGATGTGCAGTCGGCGCGCCAGGTGCGTTTTACCAATGCTGCGGAAATAGCAGAGATGGAGCCCATCCTGAAGGCTTATATTTATGAAGCCATTGAAGTTGAAAAGGCCGGTTTGAAAGTAGAGTTAAAAAAGACTTCGGACTTCGAAATCCCAGGCGAATTTCAAAGTAAATTGGATCACATCCCTGCGCTGAAAACTGCATTTGAGGCGTTAACGCCGGGCAGGCAGCGCGGGTACCTGTTTTATTTTTCTCAACCCAAGCAATCTAAAACCCGGGAGGCCCGCGTTGAAAAATCTATACCGAAAATTTTGGGCGGGAAAGGACTGGAGGATTAATACGTTGATGCGGATAATAATTTATAAATATTCCTTCTGCCTATCTGAATATTAAGTGCAAAATATGAAGTATCTAAAATTTGGACCAGCTATTCTTATCTTATGTTTATTTAACTGTAATCACAATAATGAACGTAACGAGTTGATGGTCAAAGCAAAACGTTCAACGGTTAGATTAGAAGCGTCTACCGTTAAGGTCACTCCTTCAGGGATTTCAAACGACAAGCAAGAAATACAAAATCTCATCAGGAAAGTCCTCAGTTGGAGTGCATCGAAAAATTCAATTGACTTGCTTCCGACATTGACTGACAGAAAGGATAGCATCTACGTCGGATTCGACCTCGAAAAGCTTAAAGTAAACCTGGAAAAATTGAAAGAAACGAATTTTTTTTCCGCTGGGTTTATAAGTAATTATAATCAGATTATTTTGACTCTTGACAAAAGATTAAAAAACCAAGAATTTGAAAAGTGGCTAGTCGGTGATTTACCCACTTTTGCTTTTGCAAATGATGTTGATCCCTGGTGTTTTTGCCAGGATGTTCCGTACGACAAGCCCAATCCGTGGAACTTAGTTGAGGTAAACGTTATTAGCTTAAATAATGAAAAAGGTAAATTATATTGGAAATGGGGTCGACTGGAATTAAACGCGGCGCCGGATTGGCGTGATTTCAAATATAAATTTGGCGTAGAAAAAGAAAACGGTAAATGGAAGGTTTCTTATTTGCAAGGATTTGACTATAAAGAGAGTATAAGGAAAGACGGAATTTAGATATTTTTTTTCTGAAGCGTGGATACCTGTTTTATTTTCCTCAACCCAAGCAATCCAAAACCCGGGAGGCGCGGGTTGAAAAATCTATACCGGAAATTTTGGGCGGGAAAGGGCTGGACGATGAGTAATCAAAGGAGGCTTCAGCAGGTTTCGGTACAGAAGCTCCTACTGTGATGGAGAAATTGTGAATGGTTATTTAGCCGTTAATGTTTACCTTTCCTATTCATTAACTATCCCATGAAGATAACCGGGTGTTTTATTGCAATTTTTTGCGTATCAGTAACCAACTATTTGGGAGCGCAGAATAAAGCTACCGAAAAGTATAACGAAATTTACCGGCCACAGGTGCATTTTTCACCACAAGCGCATTGGATGAACGATCCCAATGGAATGGTGTATAATAACGGCATTTATCATCTGTTTTTCCAGTATTATCCTGACAGCACGGTTTGGGGGCCTATGCATTGGGGGCATGCTGAAAGCCGCGATATGGTTCATTGGAAACAACTGCCCATCGCACTTTACCCGGACAGCCTGGGCTACATATTTTCGGGCAGCGCAGTAGTCGATTCCAATAATACGAGTGGTTTTGGGCGGAATGGGGAAATTCCCCTGGTGGCTATTTTTACGCACCATGACCCTAAAGGTGAGAAGGCAGGAAAAAATAATTTTCAGAACGAAAGCCTTGCCTATAGCCTTGACAATGGGAACACCTGGACCAAGTATAGCGGTAATCCTGTTTTAAAAAATCCCGGTATACGAGACTTTCGCGACCCCAAAGTAATGTGGTATGCCAAACAAAAGAAGTGGGTGATGACATTAGCCACACTCGACCGCATTACATTCTATTCGTCGCCTGATCTTAAGCACTGGCGAAAGGAGTCGGAGTTTGGTAAACAACAGGGTGCACACGGCGGCGTTTGGGAATGTCCTGATCTTTTCCCGCTTTCAGTAAATGGGAAAAGCTATTGGATACTCATCGTGAATTTGAACCCGGGCGGACCGAACGGCGGTTCGGCAACACAGTATTTTGTAGGACAGTTTGATGGCAATAAATTCGCTGCCATTGATAATAAAATAAGATGGCTTGATTATGGTCCCGACGAATACGCAGGGGTAACCTGGGGTAATACCGGTACACGTAAAATATTTTTAGGATGGATGAGCAATTGGCTTTATGCCAACAAGGTGCCCACCATAAAATGGCGAAACGCCATGACGGTTCCTCGTCAGCTTTCGTTAAGACAAATAAAGGGCAACATCTTGCTCGCTTCTGTGCCAATAAGTGAATTTGATAAGATTGAGAAGAAGCCCGTGGCTGTTGCTTCCCGCCGGATCAGCGGGAAAAACGAAGAGGCTGCATTTAACGATGTATCACCACAGTACAGCTTGAATTTCAATGTGAACCGTATCTCCGACTATACCATCACCTTATCAAATCAGCAGGGCGAGCGGCTTGTTATCGGATTTGATAAAACGAAACATAAATATTTCATTGACCGTTCGCGATCAGGTATTATTAATTTTAATCCTGATTTTGGGAAGATGGTTTGGGCTCCGCGCTTAACCGGTACCTGGTCATCTAATGTGAAACTAATTGTTGACGCTGCATCTGTTGAGTTATTTACTGACGGAGGCTTAACGGTGATGACTTCAGTATTTTTCCCGCATCAGCCCTTTAATCGTTTAACATTAACTGCTAATACCGGTGTTGTTAAGAATCTGAAATTAATGCCACTGGCTTCCATTTGGCAAGCGTATAAATAACAGACTGGCTGCCCAGGGCGATAAAAGCACTACCGGGCGTTTACTGAATATTTTGAACCATTCAAAATATTAATTTGATGGTTGGGCTTCCTGAAACAACGGCAGATAAAAACAAAAATGAAAAACGCCCGGGAGGTGCCGGGCGTTTTTATAACATAAAAAAATGCTGATCCTTTATTACCGCTCTTTAAAGCGTTTGTCAACAGAACCATCTTTATTTAAATGGTTTTTCCTGTTTTCTTTGTAACGCATATCAGGAGTGCCATCTTTTTTTAAATGAACCGATGTGGATGTGCTGACATTTGAGGCAGTTCTGCGCTCAGGTGTATTTACCTGTGTGCTGCTATGCTCACGTGTTGTGGCCGTTTTATTATCTTTATAACGCATGTCTGCGGTACCATCAGCCTTGGTATGGTTGACTGTTTCGCGTGTTGTCGCTATTTTATTTTGCTTATACCGCATATCGGGCGACCCATCATTTTTCGTATGCGAAGCTGATGTCTGCGTGGTTACCTGCGCATTGCTTTTATAACGCCTGTCTGGAGTGCCATCGTTTTTAGTGTGAACAGAGGCAGTTGTAGAAGTTTTCTGTGTAGTTCTTCCTCTCGCAACAGTTGAACTGTGAGTAGCCGTTTGTGCGTTAGCAAACGATGTGCTTACGCCTAACAAAGCCACTGCGAGCCATTTTGATATATTTTTCATATTTAATTGATTGGTTATGTTAATTATTAACCTTGTGTAAGTTAATTTGTTTAATATATAATTAAATATATTAATTCATTTGGTGGTGTCCCGTTTAGCGGAGGGTTTTTTTAACAGCCCAGTGTGAAGTCCGCGAAAGCTAATTACAAAGCTTTTTTATAGGTTTGCCCTGATGGATCATGTATTGGATAGCCCGGCCTGGAACGCTTTGATTTCGGGCAATAAGAAACTGGCTTTGGGCAACGGACCGGTGCGATATTTTGACAAGGACGTTTCGCCTTTTGCAGCGTTTGAGGAAAATACGGATAACAATTTCCGAATGCTTTTTGAACAGCTACCTCATAACGGGCCTGTACTTTTTGTAACGCCTTGCGAAATAGAGATCCCGCAGCCGTGGAAAGTTTTACAAACCATACATGGCTTGCAAATGGTGTATGATACCGCGTTTGAGGAGGTAAAACCCGATATTGAATTAGTGTCGCTGACACAACTTCATGTGCCTGAAATGGTTGCGCTTGCCAAACTAACCAACCCCGGGCCGTTTGCATCCGAGACTATTAGATTTGGTCACTATATGGGTATTTTTGAAGGCGAAAAGCTGGTTGCCATGGCCGGGCAGCGCTTGCACCCATTCCATTATGCTGAAATAAGCGCGGTATGTACGCACCCTGAACATACCGGTAAAGGCTACGCCAGGCAATTATTGCTGTACCATATCAACCGTATTAAAGCGGCATCGGAAATACCTTTCCTGCATGTACGTTATGATAATGCACGTGCAATAGAAGTTTATAAACGATTGGGTTTTTACACCCGCCGCGAAGTTTATTTTTACGTGATGTTAAAGGCCTGATAAAATGATCTCCCTAATGCTTGCCAGGTGATGATCATCGTGCTCGGCCACAAACCAGGCAAGGTCAACTATCCGCATTTGTGTTTTGAGCCGCGGATGCAGTGATGAATTTAGTAATTGCCCGTCTGTGACGTGGCGCAGCCGGTTTACAAACCGCTCGCGTTGCTCCCTGAAACTTTGAAGTAAAACCGATGTATCGGTGGCGTTATGGTTTGCCGTATGGGTGCGTTGATTGGTGAGGTCGGCAGCAGTTAATTCAGGTAACCCGTTTATCAGCTCCTGGAGTCGGCCAAACCAGAGTGGTTCAAGGTCCGCCAGGTGGCCAATCTCCTCCTTTACCGACCATTTATTTGTTGGTTTTACCGTTAAAACAGACTCATTAAGTTTCCCTGCTATTTCTTCAACCCGGGCCGGTGTCCCACTTAAGCGTTCAATAATGGAAGGTAAAATGCCATTATCTTCTATCGGAGGGAATTTACGGTTGAACCATTGGGTTTTTTGCATGTTGGATTGATATTATAATTGTTGTTAATGGAATTACTAGCACGCACAATTGTCACACTTTTGGCAAGCAGGTAAATATATCGTAGTATTGTTTGATAGCTACATTATAAAACAGACCAAAGTTAAATAATAGCATTACGTAAAAATATTAAGTGAAAAAGAAAAGTAAATATTCTAAGTTGCTTGGAATACGGCAACGATATCAACAAAAAAGACTTGGTGCTTATTACAACAAAGATAGAGAGGGAAGGCTTAAAAGATGGAAGAAAGGTGAAAACAGGATATTTAAGCAAATTGAGCAAGCAAAAATTATCAATCTTCAAGCACCGATAAATTTCAGTTTAATTGAAAATACAAATGAAGTATTAGATTATATTGAAAATGCTAGAAAAATACTTGCGTCGAATAATTCTGTAAAATTTGACATTTCCGACATTAATAATTTAACTCCGGATACAATCCCAGTATTACTTTCTCATATTCGCGATGTTGGTTTTAATAACTTCATGCAAATTCATGGGAACGCTCCCAAAGCGGAAAAGTTTAACAAATTATTTACCGAATCTGGTTTTTATAAACATGTACGAAGTTTATCAAAGTTTCAGATTAGCGACAATAATTTAATGCACAATGAGTCGAATTTTAAGGTTAAACCCGATATTGCTGGCCAAATTATTAATCTCCTTATTACTAATAGCGATTATACTGAAGAATATTTAGAGCCTATCTATAATATTTTTATAGAATTGATGTCAAATACCCATCATCACGCTGATTTGGAAAAATATGGAACCTCAAAGTGGTGGTTATACCTTTTTATTAATCACGATAATAGAAGAATTTCCATTAGTTTCATGGATTTGGGGGTGGGGATATTTAAAAGCGTTATTGTTCAGTCCTATCTGCAAAGACTTGGTTTAATGTTCGGTGTAGTCGATAACTCATACTTGGTCGATGATTTGTTAAATGGGAACATTCAATCTAGAATTGAATTTGACAATGAGATCAGAGGAAAAGGAATTCCTCAAATAGTTAATTATGCGAAATTAGATTGCTTTGACAAGTTTTATTTAATTACTAATGATATAAAGATTGACTTAAAACTTAATAGTTTTGTCAAGCTTTCATCAGATTTAAAAGGTACGTTTTATCATATCGAATTGAAATTTTAGTTATGAGTCAACAATTGGAAATACATGTCGCCAACGAGTTTAGCAAAACGTTGGGCGCCCGCTATAAGTACGAGGGAAAGTTTTCTGGTGAACTGTTTCTTGAAAAGCTTTTAAAGCCTAAATTTTTGACGGCAATTGAAACTGGTTCTAAAATATATATCTTTTTAGATGGTGTTTTTGGATATCCCTCTTCTTTTGTTTCAGGTTCTTTTGGCAAATTATCACTTGATTTCACGGATGCCAAGGTACTTAACCATATAGAGCTGGTGACAACTAACAGCATTAGAAAACAAAAGATTATTAATGAAATCAAGAACCCGACAAAAAAGGATCCAATTAAATAATGAAAGCCTTAAAATTTATTGTCTGCTTGTTGTTGATTTTAATTGGTTTCTGGATAGGTTTTACTATAAAACATTTCCCCAATATAAAATGGAATAAAGAGGTCAAAATATATGAGCTTTTTCAGGTTATTGCTACCCTATTTATTGGCCTTGCAATACCATTTTTTTTAAAGAAATGGATTGATGACGGAAGAGCAATAAAAATTCTCCTTGTAGATGAAGCAAAGGAGATTACCTTAGAAGCAAAAAAGATTAAGGAAGCATTAACAGAGTGCCATCAAAAAGGAGTAATTGACTCCAATCAAAAGCAATATATACTATATCTCTTAAGTCAAGTGGAAAGCTTACTGCAAAATTATGGGATTAATCTTTTAGCTCAATTTGGAAACAGAAGTGTCGCTGATTTTAATTTACTTGTCGATGCGTATAACAGTTATTCTAATAATTTAACCCAAGATGAATTTATGGCCGATAGTTTTGAATTAGTAACGTTGGATTTTTTGAATTTCAATAATTTACAACTTAATACTTTTTTGGGTGAAATTAGGGCTCTGTCTGTTAAGATGCAAAAGCTTTAATATTTACTACTTATCATCCTCAGTAAAGCTCTTTTCGTTTCATGTATCCTTCGTAGTTGCGCCCCTTTACCGTGTTTCGGCAAACCCCATGCGCTTTTCTGGCCATGGAATGCAGGAATAAATATAAGTGTTTGTAATTTCTATTTCCAAAATGCCGGTTGCTTGTTTGTGCCTCTCAGGGTACAATCCACGCATCCGGGCGACGAGCCTGTGTGGCCAATCACTTTCCCGTTAATGGGATTAATAAGTACAGCAATAGGTATTTGCTGCATATAATATTTGCCGCCCTTGTTATAATTGAAATATTCGTCCTCCTGGTTTACCGCGACAGCACTCCCTTTCGGAACAGTGTGTAAATACAACGAATCAAGTGTACAATCGTTATACACATAGTTTGGCAGCCATGCGGCTGGTATTTGCTGATTGGTAATAAATATCCGCTTACTTGTAGTTGTGCCTGCGCATATAAATCCAATAACAGGTTCCGCGGGGTTAGTAACAGAATGAATATTTCCAGGATTTTGCGACGGCTGGGCATCAAATATACTACCCAGTTGCTCGGTGTTTTTTTTCAGGTTCACATAGAAATTATAAGCATCCGGAGTTAGCGCATACTGTTTTACCAGGATGCTATAGGTGCTGGTTGAAGGAGCGTACTGATTTACTATTATACTTTGCCCTCCGTCTAATTTTGGAGATGTGGATTCGATGAATGTAACCGGTAAATTGCTTATTACATCGCTTGTTAAATTTGCCGACGAACCCAAAACAATAACGTTTGAGGTATCACTTTGCCAGCATTGATAAATATTGTCATTTATAAGATCCCGCTCGATAACAGTATCGCCATTCGATTTATAAAATGAATAATAATTGGAATGGATTACCCATGTTTCCTGGTAATCCCACCGATAGTAGTGCGTGAGGTTGTGCGGATCATGCGTACTGGTAGCTATTTGAATTCCACTGCCCGTAACGTTATAGCTAACGCTATCAATAGGTGGTGAATTTTGCACCTGAACAAAATCCGAAAGGTATTCTTTATTGTCGGCTGTTTTTATCCTTAATCGATATTTTAAAGCATTATCTAAACTTAATCCGCCCGTTCCATATTTCCCCGGACTAATTTCAACCAAATCAATACTGCTGCCTTTACTATTCTCGATTCCCAGTACAGCATTGCGCACAGGGTTTAACGCGGTTTTATTTAGAAGGCTCACCGTTTTACTCAATTTAATAATGGTAGAATCTGAACCATTATTAATAACACCCTCAACCACGAGGTAACTTACATGCGCAGCAATTATAGCGGGTGTGTAAGGCTTTCGACAACCGGTTATTGCAATTAGTAAGACAAAATACCAATAAAGGAAATGGTTAAATTTTATCATTCCAGGTTTTGAGCTGACTGTTTCTCAAAACTAACGAATTAATTATTGTTGTTCAGCCTAACGTCAAATAATACCGTTCTTTAAAGCACTGCGGTTAATTACTTTTCATTTTCCGGAAATATCCTGATCGTTTTCATATACCGGCCCTGGTAATAGGTATTTAGCGGCGTTTCTGTAACCCCGTACGCCTTGCCTGATGTAGAATGCAGGAATGTTACTGTTTTTGATGAGTTTGCAATAATAATACCCATGTGCCCAACAACCCTGGTGGCGCTGTCGGTGCCTGTGAACAGGATCAGGTCGCCGGGACGCGCATCTTTGATATTTACCGGCCGGTTGACATCGGTAAAATCAACCGACATGCGCGGTACCGCTATCCCAAAGTGATTAAATACATAGGTGATAAATCCGGAGCAGTCAAAGCCTTGTTTCGGGTCCACAGAGCCATATTTGTAAGGCGTTCCTTCGAGTGAGCAGGCAAAAGCCAATAGATCGGATGGGCTTGTTTTGCCGGTGTTGATGTTTCTTATCTGCTCGGTATTAGCAGGAGCGAAGGATGAGTTTGCTGATGGCGCATCACTTGCTGGTTCCTTGCAAGATAAAATGGCCATCACCAGCAGAAGAAAACTGAAATTAAACTTCATATCCAGGACTACGCAAAAAAGCCTTCATTGTTCGGTTCGTATCCGATAAACCCTGGTTATTTCACGTTCCTTCTTTTTAGCACCCAGTATAATCCTTTAACATTTGCCCGCCATGTTGGCAAAATGATCACCAGCATAATTTCTTCCGCCAGATCGATAATGGTGAGCGCGGCCATAAAGTAAAACAGGATATAAACGGGTTGGGGCAGAAAGAAAAACAGTAAAATAAAAGCGCCTTGTAATATCGCTGCTACTTTGGCGGTATACACATGAAATCCGCTTATTTTGCCATACCTGGTAAGCGAAAGTATAATTTCAACCACGTACATCACCGACATTATCACCACTAAAATTATTTCCTGCCTAATAAAAGATGGTCTGGAAATAACAACGGCAACAATGGCAACACCAATTGTAAGGTCGTCGGCAATGGAGTCAAGGGTGGCGCCTAGTTTGCTGATAGCGTTAAACTTACGGGCGAGGTATCCGTCAGCCGCGTCGGTTGCAAAACTGGCAACCAACAGCCATTTGAATAAATCGAATCGATGGTTGAATACCAAAACGAGTAATAACGGCACTGTTACCAGCCTATACAGGGTGAGGATATTTACCACATAGTAGCTGGGCTTATGCATAACAGATAAATTCAGGTTATAGTTAAACCGATAAATTGGTTTTTAACTGATATATGGCGAAACGTTTATGCAATGAAGAATGTTTCGCGTACGTGGGCGTGCCCAAAAAACTAATATATAAAGTTGAATCTTTGTAAATAATAGCATATTTTTAATATGCTGATTTGTAGTTGTTTACAATCATGCATTTATCACCGGATTTTTGTCACAGCGTAAAGAAATAAACTTATGCGATTGATAACTTTCATCTTTTTGCTAATGTTGGATCATGGCATCAAGGGCAAAATAGATATGACACACCAATCAAGCGAACTGAATGGTACCTGGGTGCCTGTTAAACAAGAACTAGGGGGGAAGCAGTTGCCACATACAGTTTTTGAGAAAGAAATACTTGTTATAGCCGATAGCAGCTATACGCTTACTGCTGAAAGTTTGGATAAGGGTATTTTGAAGTATAATAATGGAAAAATGGACATTTATGGAAGGGAGGGGGTAAATAAGGGCAGGCATTTTACAGCTATTTACAAGTACGAAAATCACCAATTGATTATTTGTTATAATTTAAGTGGCGAAGGATATCCTGAAATATTTGATACGACCGGCAAGCCTTCGCTTTTTCTTTCGATATTTAAAAAAGAACGTCAATAATTCGTCACGGCGAAAGGACTTGAATTAATAACAACTCTCTTCTTGCTCAATAGCCCTATTGCCTGCCGTGCTTAATGCTGTTTTAAATTCTCTCAGATTTGTGACATTGGAATGGAGACAAGTCGTTTACAGATGCTTTAACTTCGCAACTGAAATTATAATGTCTGCACACGGGACTTAATACGTACTGGTTTGGTCTCAGAATTCATACCCCAAGTGAAATACACCTCCAACTGCAAAAAGGTTTTGGTATCAATATTATCATTGTTTTTATGGCTAAACATGCAGGATGTTGCCTACGCGCAAGTTCAGGGCCCGGTAGATTCGCTTAAAGCAGATTCATTACATGCAAAAAAAAGGAAAATTAAGAAGCCTGCGGAAGATCTGAGCAGCCAGTACGACTTCAATAATTTGCTTCGCGATATTTTCCATAAAAAAAACGGGCCTGCCCCGACCAAAAAAAGTTCGGGCATTACCGTTGTGCCAAACGTTGCTGCCAATCCTACTATTGGCGGCCAGCTCGGTATCAAAGCGGTAGCAGGTAAAAGGTTGGGAGATGATCCTAATACTTTAATGTCAGTTGGTGCAACATCAGCCTCGATTACCACAAAGGGCATCATTTATTTTTACATTAATCATAATATTTTCACCCCGGGCAATAAGTGGAACCTGCAGGGGAATATTGTGGTATCAAAAACGGTGACACCTGATTTTGGTTTTGGAATTGGCGAACCAATAACAGGCGGCACCGCTCCGGCTAACGTACTCGCAGACCCTACCCGCAAAGTATATGCTATCCATTCTTTATATTTTAATTTCAGGGAGAAGGTTTATAAGGAAGTAGCCAGGAATCTTTTCGTCGGTGCTGGCGCATCCTTCGAGATTAGACGCCGGATTCAAACATCCGACACCGTGGATAACAAAACGCCGATAAGCGTTTACAATCTACAGCACGGTTTTCCGGAAGACCATTATTCGGCAAACGGATTACTTTTTAACGTCGAATATACCACGCGTGATAACCCGAACCGGGCTTATAAAGGTATTTATTTTGACGCAGGCATACGAACTAACCAAACATGGATAGGCAGCACTAAAAATTCGGTACAGGTTACTACGGATTTTAGGAAGTATTTCAGCTTATCGGATGTAAACCCGGAAACGGTGCTGGCGTTTTGGAACTGGGGGTCGTACCTGGTAAGCGGTACCATACCTTATCTTGAATTGCCCGGCACAGCCAGGGACGGTTCGTTCAGAAGCGGAAGGGGTTATACCGCGCAGTATTTTAAAGGAACCCAGTTTAACGATACCGAAGCGGAATTCCGCTTCCCGATTTTGAAGAATAAATTTATCAGCGGAGTTACTTTCGTCAATCTGCAAAGCGCCAATGATGAACATGGCACCAGGTTGTTCCAGGTGTTTCAGCCTGGCGCAGGTGCGGGTTTACGTGTGCTGTTCAATAAGGCTACACGCACCAACCTGGCGCTCGACTATGCATATGGCAAGTTTGGAAATAAAGGCTTTTTCCTGAATTTGAACGAGTCGTTTTAGGCGCTATTCACTCCGGTTTGGATTTTTGAATGTTTATTATATTTGTACGACAGCACATTTAGTCTGAATACAAAAGCCATCTATTGCATGGGAAATTTAAACTCATCCGGGTATGCACCTGTAAACGGCCTGAGCATGTATTATGAAATACACGGCAGCGGCAATGTGCCGCTGGTATTGATACATGGCGGCGGTTCAACCATTGAAACATCGTTTAGTAATTTACTGCCCCTGCTGGCCGGTTATGGCAAATTGATAGCCGTTGAGCTGCAGGCCCATGGCCGTACTACTGACCGTGATGCCCCGGAATCGTTTGAACAGGATGCTGATGATGTGGCAGGTTTGCTCAGCCACCTTAGAATAAACAAAGCTAATTTTTTAGGTTTTAGTAATGGCGGCAGCACCGTTATGCAAATTGCCATAAGGCACCCAGACATCGTTAATAAATTAGTTGTGATTTCGGGCGCTTATAAGAGGGACGGGTTTATTCCCGGTTTCTTTGACGGTTTTAAGGGCGCTACGTTGGATAATGTGCCCGAACCGCTGCAAGCGGGTTTTTTAAAGGTTACACCGGATAAGGCACGTTTGCAGGTGATGTTTGAAAAGGATGTTGCCAGGATGGTGGGCTTTAAAGATTGGCCCGATAGTGCTTTAGCATCAATAAAAGCACCCACATTGATAATAGCCGCCGACCACGACGTGGTTACACCCGAACACGCGGCTGAGATGGCAAACCTGATACCCAATGCGCGGCATGTGATATTGCCAGGCACGCACGGCTCAATCATTGGAGAGGTTGGGTCTGAACAAGAAGGTGGCAAAACGCCAGGCGTTACGGCATCGCTCGTCCTGGAATTTTTAGAAGATCACGAGGCGAAGCATTAAGGAAATTTTCATAACTGAAATTAAGACGTCCCACCCAAAATCTTTATGTCGATTTGCTCGGCCTTTTGTATGATATCTTTTATTACGTCATCCAGTTCGGCGGATGAAAAATTAAGATGTTGCAATGCCTCATTTCTTGTATTTTCGTCGGTATTTGGATCGTTTAATAAGGTAATCAATCCCATAATCCTGCACAATGGCGCTCTTACGATATGTGATTGTATCCAGGCAATTTCCCGCAGCTTTGTGTTTTGCCCCTTTATAGCCTGGATATAATTTTCGCGTTCGGTTATATCTTCCATTGCACCAATCATCCGAACTGCCCTGCCGTCATTATCATACATTAAAAATCCACGGTCGAGTATGAATTTATAGGCTCCATTTTTATCCAAAAGCCTGTACCGGTCTTTCCATTTCGATTTTTTAAGTTTTATGTGCCGCTGAATTTTTTTTAACACCCTTTCTTTGTCTTCAGGATGGATAAAGTTGTTCCACCAATCATGCGTAAGCGACTGCTCATTATTGGAGAAAATACTTTTTTTACCCTTATTCCTGATTACACTATTGGTCAATAAATCCCAGTCCCAAATAATGTCGCTGGTCGCTTTCAGCACAATATTAAAGCGGTCGATATAATCTTTCAACCGTAACTCATTCTCAATCCGCTGTGTCACATCCCTCGAGTTAGCAACAATCCCTCCAACAGCTGGCTCATCGGTAAGGTCTGTCGCAATCGTTTCAACCCACCTGATTTCGTTGTTTGTTTTGAACCTAAATGGCGGAATTTTTATATGCTTACCTTTTTCAATTAATGTAAACTGTTCAAATACCCGCTCTTTATCTTCATCGGCGATAAAATCGAAGGCGTTTTTTCCGATAAAATATTCGGCGGCGACGCCCAAAATATTTAACGACGTTGGACTAACATATTTATACGTGCCGGTTGAGTCTAATATAGCGATCAGATCAGATCCGTTTTGAACGAGACTCCTGAAACGCTGTTCGCTGGTTTCCAACGCCTTCTCTATTTTTAATTTTTCTGTTACATCAACGGATAGCACCAGTCGTGCATCTATTCCATTAAAGTTAATGCTGTTTCTTTCAGCGCTGACGAAAATGATCTCTCCGGATTTTTTGATATTTCGCACGAAACCCTTACTGTACAATGATGGATCTGAAGCATTGTGGGCGATTTCCTCCAGTGTATTGATATCCTCCGCCGGAATTAAATTTTTAACAGACAAGGTAAGAAATTCCTCCCGGCTATAACCATAATGCCTGACCGCGGCAAGGTTTGCATCCAGGAAACGCAGTGTTGCAGCATCAAACACCGTCATTGGTATAGGGCTCGAATTAAAAAGATCACGATATCTTACCATTGCCTGTGTAACCTGTCCCTCAATGTTTTTTCTCTCTGTAATATCTTTAAAGAAAACAGAGAGACCGTCTTTCGACGGGTAGGCTGACACCTCGAACCATGTGTTTAGCGCGGGGAAATAATCTTCGAACCGGATAGGGACATTGTCTGCCATAGCCCGCTTATATTGCTGGTACGACTTATTGTGCACATCAGGGTCAAACAATTCCCAAAGATTTTTTTGAATGATGGTTTGCCGCGGCGTATTGAGCATCCGTTCAGCCTCTTTATTCCAGTAAGTAACCGTCCAATTGGCATCTACGGTAAAAAAGCCGTCCGTTATGCTTTCCAGTATATTGGTGACCTTTTCGCTGTATGCATCAATCTGTTTTCGCTGCTCCAGCAGTTCTTCTTCAGTTTTAACTTTTAAAGTGATATCCTTGGCGACGGCATAAATCCCGCAGATTTCTTTATTAATGATTATTGGGATATTTGTAACCTGCAGTATAAGATATTTACCCTTTGATGTAACGGCGTGCGTTTCAAATTGTATAATCTCACCCTCAATAGCTTTTTTAAAGTAATTAAAAACTTCATCGTGGTATCCCGGGGCAACAAAGGTTTCAAACGATAGGTTTAGCAGTTCCTCTGTAGTACATTCGGCCATGTCGGCGAGGGCTTTATTTGCGCTTAAAAAATGGCCGTTTGTATCCAAAATATAAACCCCATCGGGATAATCATTAAATAGGGGGTGCTGGTAATTCTTATCGGCAATTATTTGATTTTGAAGTAAATGCGGTTTTTCCTGATGAATTACGCGTTCCGTAATGTCTACAGGGTTTTGTACAATGAATTTTACTTCACCATTTTCATCAAGCAGGGGATAGGTGTCGCAATTCCAGAATTTTAATTCAAAATTGCCCGGCGCATTCAAGGGCATGTCATATCGCTGAAGGCTAAGTTTGTTGGGTTTTTTTTCGGCCAATGCTTTCTCCAGTGAGTCCTGAACGGCTTTTTTTCGCTTTGAGCCAACTTCATCCGGGTTCTCCGAAAATGCTCCAAAAATTCCTTTCCCAACTATGTCGTCATAATTGACATTGGTCATCTTAAGCAGTGCATCATTTGCGTAAGCCACAGTGAATGTGGGGGCATTGGGATGAAGGATTAAACAGGCTATAGGGGATTGACCAAAAATAGTTTTTAAATTTTCGAGTAAAACCATTATGTCACATTTTAAAAACGCTTATCAATCTGCCTTAAAGTAAGTTATGCCCATTGCAGATATATATAACTAACAATCTTCAAGGATATTGTTTTTAAATTAATTGAGTGTAAATTTTGGTTAAATTAACAACCATAATTTATTTTAATTTAAAAAGGGACGTCCCCTTGTTGTAAAATGAACAACTATTAGCAATCTTGAAATCGGTATTCACCGGATTTTACGGCTGACAATCGGATAGTTATTTCACCTCATAAACAGCTGCTTCGTAAGGCATCAATAAACCGTTGTTAGCAGGATGGCTGTAATTGTCGATTAATAGTTTCGCTTTTTTTAAATCTATGCCGGTATTTGTAACAGATGATTTGCTTTTGAAATTTAACAGTATTAATAATGTTTTGCCATTGAGCTCTCTTGTATAACTATACGTATCGGGGTTTTGTTTATCAAGCAGGGTATATTTTCCATATACCAATACCAGGTTGTCTTTCCTCAATTTTACAATATGCCTGAAATAATTTAAAGGGCTTTCATTGTCTTTTTCCTGGGCTTCCGCATTAATTGTTTTATAATTGGGGTTTACCATTATCCATGGTGTGCCGCTAGTAAAACCGGCGCCGGCAGAGTTGTTCCATTGAAACGGCGTGCGGCCATTATCCCGGCTTTCAAAGCTTATTTGCTGTAAATACTCATTCAAGTTGGCCCCGAGATTTTTTTGCCGCTGATACTCATTGAGGGTTTGCACGTCGCGATAATCCTCAATCTTATAGAAGCCGGCATTGGTCATGCCTAATTCGTCGCCGTTGTAATAAAATGGTGTACCGCGCATCGTCATTAAAAATGTCATTAACATTTTAGCAGATACCGCCCTAAACTTAGGGCTGTCATTACCAAACCTGCTAACAAGGCGGGCCTGGTCGTGGTTCGACAGGAAAATTGACAACCATCCCTTATCGACAAACGCGCTATCCCAACGTGAAAAAACATTTTTAAAATGCAAAAGACTGTAGCCCTTGCGCGTGGCTATGCCTACGCCGTCAAAAGCATAGGCTATATTTAACTCATCACGACCGGCGTCAACTAAATTATGAGCATCCTCAAAGTTGTTACCTGCGCCTTCAGCAACACTCATTACCTTATATTTGCTCAATACCTCGCGGTTCATTTCCTGCAGGTACCCGTGCAGGTTTCCCTGCATACCGTAATACTGCGTAAAGTTTTTTTCAAAGCCATTCGGAAATGCCGGAAAGGTAGTATCCTTGGCGGCAAACTGGAAAGCATCAAGCCGGAATCCGTCAATTCCTTTATCAGCCCAAAACTTCATAATATCGTAAACTTCGTGCCGCAGTTTTGGGTTTTCCCAGTTTAGGTCGGGCTGTTTGCGCGAAAAATAGTGAAGGTAATAGGCATTAGTAAGCGAATCATACCGCCATGCATCGTGGTTAACATCAAATAAGCTGTAACGATAGGGCGGCTTGCCCTTTTCTGCATTCCACCAATGATAATATTCGCGATAGGGGTTGTCGCGTGAACTGCGGCTTTGCTTAAACCATTCGTGCTCATCACTGCTGTGATTTACTACCAGGTCCATCACCAGTTTAATTCCGCGCTCGTGCATCCCCTTTAATAATTCGTTAAAATCGGCCATAGTGCCAAAATCCTTCATAATGTTACGGTAGTCACTTACATCGTAGCCATTATCATCATTCGGCGAGCTGTATATGGGGTTAAGCCATACCACATCTACGCCCAAGCTTTTTATATAATCAAGTTTCGAAATAATGCCCTTCAAATCCCCAATGCCATCATCATTGCTGTCTTTAAAACTGCGTGGATAAATTTGATAAACAACAGCCTCTTTCCACCATTTTCGATCAATATTATCAACGCGATTTAAATTTGCTTGCGCATAGCTGAACGTGCAGATCATTGAGAGAAAAATCCCACGTATAAGTGAGGTCAATGTTTTATTTTTCATAAGTAATAATATAGAGGATTTGGTAGTGTACTGAGCGTATTTCGAACTGTGGTTCAAGTTAAAACAATTTATTGAGCCATCAAAATGAGGTGTTGGCGGCGCAAGGGCTTTCCTCACTATCGCAGTACGTTGAAAAGCGAAGGGAATTATCAACTGACTATTAGAATATAAACTAGACGTCAGATGCCTGCTATGTCAGCACTTTGTCAGAATTCTTTAACGTAAAACTATAATAAGACAGGTTTTAACACCAGTTCCAGCTGCCGTCATTAACGATATCGATTCCCGGAAGTGCATAAAAACATTCAAATTTAGAAGCAGGAACACTTTACCCGGTAGTTATAAACAGACAATCCCGGACTTTTGCAAAATAGTAGCGCGATGCGAATTTCGCTTTGTGTAAAAATATTTCGTTCAGGAAAAAACCCTGATTCCCAATCTCTCGTATTTTTAATCTGACCGTGATTTAAATAACAAAAATTGCCTATGGTTTAAAGCCAACCTATGTTTGAAACTATTGAAAAGAGGGTTAGAACTGTTACATTAAACATTCGTGAACAGCGCCTAACCAAAAATTACACGCAGGAATACCTGGCCGGTAAATTGGGCGTTTCCCAAAACGCTTATAGTAAACTTGAATTGGGTATTACTGGTTTGACAATAAAAAGACTTTTTATAATAGCCGACACATTAGACATTGATATAAAGCAACTGATAGGTGAATAATAAGCGCCAATGCTCGCTGATTAAATTGCAATAACCACTAATCTCCCTGAGGTAAATTGGTGATAAAAGGTTCCTGTTGTCATTTGTTGATTGCTAAACCTTTATCAATGATATCCAGCGCTCTTTGGCGTATGATTTTATCGCCGTTTATCATATCAGACAGTAATAATTTCTTTTTTTTAAGGTATAGTACAGCATGTTTTTGATCATGTTGTAAAACCCATTGTATATTGTCGATCAGGTCGCAATATTTAACTGTTTGAGCAGCTGAACTGATATTGACCAGCCGGGCCGCCTCCCGTTCTTTCCGGATTTTTTTGCTTAAATTGGGGTAAGCGCTGGCGGTAAATACGTCGGTTAATTCCACTACGCGGGCGGTAATCTCGCGGGCTTCACTATTCGCATAACCAAAATCACACAAAGCTTCCAGCACCTCATTTTCGCGAGTTGGTGTATCTTCTAAAATGTCGTGGCAAAGGCCTATCTCGTATCCAAATTTGGTTGCGGTTTTTGCCATTTCTGCGACAGCCACCAGGTGGTTGAAGTACGGCTCGCCGGTGTGCTTAATTAATTGGCCTTTGTGCTTAAGTTGCACCCAAATCAACAAGTTTTCGGCCGGTGTCATTTGATTTTATCCAGTTTGAAGTAACCCAGGTTTATTTCATCTTCGGGTAGCCCTGCGCCGTCGCCGATTGCGATCCTGTATTTTTTCTTATATTCAGGCAAAAGCAAATCTTCGATCTGATGGATGCTATCTACGTCGACGCCATATTTTTCATCGATATGAGATGTCGCTCCTTTCAAGGTATTCGTTTTGAAAAAAACGCTTCTTTTTGCCGCCTGGACTGCGAGTGTTCGATTTGACTGTACGGTGAGTACCGTATAGTGCTGTTCTTCGAGCTTGCCGCCGGTGTAACCGCCAAGGTTCAAAAAGAACAACCTGCTTGCTGAAGCCGGTGTTTCATCGTCCTGTAAAACTACACGAATTGCGCAATTGTCAACCTTGGTTACTTCACGCCAGCCGTCAATGTGCAGGCTGCTGCCGGCCTCAGGCCAAAAAGCGCTGACATCGGGTACGAGGTCTTTGAGGTTATCAGCAATTCCAAAGAAATAATCATGCTGTTCGACAGTTCGTCCCGGCACTTCTGCGCCGAGCAGTAACAAATACAGTTTCATGCCGTTAGTCTTTTTATAATTACCGATGAGGCTTCTTCACAGAAGTCAAGCCCGGAATAGTCGGGATTATAGCCACCGATATAGGGTACAGCCATAATATAAATACGATCATTAAAAGCACCGTAATCATCCACCACCTGGAAATGGTCGTTAATGGCAACCCCTGAGACCCTTAAATAATAGTCGCCATATTCGTCTACCGACACATCCTTCCCTTCTTCAAGCGATTTCCGACCCTCTTCGGCCGATCTGAATTTAAGACGAGCGGGACTAACAGATCTTCCGGTTAGCAAACTTTTGAACGGAAAGTCATCAAAACCTAAATGCGGCTGGCCAACACAATCAATAAAGGTGCTAAAATAAACAGCCTGCTGCTGCCCGGCTTCATCAGTGTAATGATAGGTTGCTCCCTCGGCCGCCGGCGCTACCGTACTGTCATCGCCGACAGGGATAAGTTCTAATACACCCGCCTGGTGAAGGGCCATTAGCTCTTCACTTGAACTTTGGGGAATATAGCCGATCACGATCGAAATAAGCGGTGTTAATGACTTTTGCAGCCTTTGCATATCTTCGGCCGATAAATGCTTAGCAGGATAGTTTAAAGCAAAACTGAGTACGCCCAGCATTTCTTTCCAATAAACCGATTTTTTCCTTTTGATGGATTTTTCGGCTTCGGCATATTCTGCTTTTAATAACTGGAAAGGGTCGAGGTGCTCCCGTAATTCCATCATGGCGGCTACAAATTCTTCCATGGTCATATCTTTGATATTCTCATAAAATTCAGGTTCTATATCCCGGATGGGAGCCTTAAAATCTTTTTCAAATACATAGTCGAGCGATAAAAAGCCATTATTGCCAGCAATATGCGCAGCGATTTCTTCCTTAGTCAACACGGAATTGTTAGAAAGGTGTGAATCTTTCAAATGAAACCTCACGGCAGGCAACATGCCGTTTCGCGTATGTAAAACCAGTTTAAAATTTGGCGAATCGTCCAAAAGCCGATACGACAACTTCCCATTTTCATCCTTATCAAAAGTTCCGTTGTGGCGTGCCAGTGTTCTGATGGCATCTACTGCTGTCAGTGACGAACCTTTTATCGCAACAGGATGGTCGCACTTTAGCGCCAGCTTAACCGGGGGATAAGGAGAATCGAAATAGTTGGCGACAGTGCCTTCATGCCTAACAGGCCAATTGTGACCGGTGCATACGATTACCCGGTCAAACTCGAATTTTTGTCGACCACCTATTTCTACTTCGACCACTTCTTGTTTGGGGTTGTCGATAATATCGGTAACAGTGCTGTTGTAATGAACCTCGTAAGATATGTTGGCTTCACGGGCCCGCTTTTGTAGCAGGTCGAATTGTGCAGTTAAGTACTGGCCGAACAACAAACGCGGGAGTACCTTATATTCATTAAACCGCGTTGGGTCGATATGGAATTTGTTGAGTGTATCTTTAGAAACGGACTTGATCCAACCCGCGAGGGTAGTAACCAGCAATGGTATCTCGTTGCCCGACACATTAGTGATGTGTTCATCGTTGGCTCCATCGGCACTATATGGCATACCGGCACCCAGCTTTTTATTGCGTTCAAATATGGTGATGCTGATATCCGTTCTTTGGGATTCCACTAATCTTTTGAACATGAACAGGCCGCTCGGCCCTCCGCCAAGGATGGCGATACGTTTTGTAGCTTTCAAATAATTTTAGGTTATCACAGCCTGGAATGATACCTGCTAATTAACTGCTTTATGGTTGTTTTGTTTTTGATAGCACGCGGCTACGTGTTCGCTGCGCTTGCAGTTGAATTTTTGCTTTCGTTCGTTTTCTTAGTGTGGAGATAATTTTTCGCGCCGTTGCGATTGAGATATAAATAGTATATTGGATTGAAAAATAAGGCTGACTAACTATGAAGACGATTTTAGATAAAAATAACCGGAACGAGCTGATTGAAAGGATCAATGCTGTTGATGAAAATGCAACGCCGAAATGGGGCAGAATGAACGCATACCAGATGCTGAAACATTGCTATTTGACGGAGGAGCTGTATTTAGGGAAGAAACATTACGACCGGATTTTTATTGGGCGCATATTTGGTAAAATTGCTTTAAGGAGCATTCTGAAAAAAGGTGTATTCCCTAAAAACGCGCAGACCAAGCCGGATTTCATAGTAACGGGCAACGGCAATGTCGAAGATGAAAAGAGAAGGCTGGTTTCGCTGATCAATGAATACGAAACATTCTCACAACCTTTTGTTATGCACTGGTTTTTTGGAAAAATGACCAGTGAACAAGTTGGCATATTTTCATATAAACATCTCGACCACCATCTTCAGCAATTCGGCGTATAGGAAAGCAACTCGTACTTGGAAAAAAAACAGAAGCGAGTGCCGGTATTTTACATGTAATAAGACTTTTACAAGCTGATATGCAGATGGTTGCAGTGATTTATTAGATTTGATAAAAACCTTTTACTTATGAGCCAGATAAACAAAGAAGACATTAAGCAGGAAGTGTTTGACCTGTATGACGATTACGCCCACAACCGGCTTGACCGGCGTGATTTTGTGCAAAAGCTATCGGTTTATGCGGTTGGCACGATAACCGTACCTGCGCTACTGAGTTTCTTGATGCCCGATTATAAAAGCAATGTTCAGATCAAGGCGGATGATCCGCGGTTAAAATCCGAATATATCACTTATCCTTCACCGAAAGGCGGCGGAACGATCAAAGGGTTATTGTCAAAGCCGGTTGACGCCAAAAATAAACTTGGGGGTATCATAGTAGTTCATGAAAACCGGGGACTAAACCCTTATATTGAGGACGTTGCCAGGAGGGCGGCACTGGCTGGCTTTATATCGCTGGCGCCCGACGCCCTTTCGCCCCTGGGCGGTTACCCCGGCAATGATGATGCGGGACGCGATATGCAAAGTAAACGCAACAAAGGCGAAATGGAGGAGGATTTTATCGCAGCATACTATTACCTCAAAAATCACCCGGACTGTAACGGCAAGGTAGGAGTGGTGGGATTTTGTTTTGGAGGCGGGATAGCCAATATGATGGCCGTTCGTATACCCACCCTGGCGGCGGCAGTGCCTTTTTATGGCGCACAGCCTGCTACAGAAGATGTACCTAAAATTAATGCCCCACTGATGCTTCACTATGCTTCTCTTGATACCAGGATAACAGGCGGCTGGCCTGCATACGAAGCAGCTTTAAAAGCAAACGGCAAAAAATACCAGGCGTTTATTTACGAGAATGTAAACCATGGATTCCATAACGACACCACACCCCGCTATGATAAAGCCGCCGCAGAATTGGCATGGCAGCGGACGATTGATTTTTTCAAAGCGTATTTGAGTTAGTGTTCCAGATATTCAAGGCTCTTTAAAATAGTAGGATATTATTTTTTTTGAAAAAAAATTGCGTAACTCAAAAGTTACTTATACTTTTACGTAACCTAAAAGTTACGTATTATGACAGCAAAAATTAAACACCAATTATTTTTCTCACACCCGCCTAAGGCGGTTTGGGAATACCTCACCAACGCCGAGTTGATGGAACTCTGGCTGATGAAAAACGATTTTCAGCCAGTTATCGGGCATGAGTTTCAATTTCGTGTAAATCCGATGCCAAGTCTCGATTTTGACGGAATAGTCTACTGCAAGGTATTAGAGATCATACCATTCAAAAAACTTTCCTACTCGTGGAAGCTCGGTCCCGGTGACGGCACCGTCAACGTGGATTCGGTAGTGAGGTGGGAGCTACAGCCCAAAGATAACGGCACAGAACTGTTACTGGATCATGGCGATTTTGCGATCTTGAAAAACATAGGCATTTTCGACGCTATGAATAAGGGCTGGCTCGACAATATGCATAAGATCGCTGATCGTTTAAACGCCGGAGACCATGCCACAACCAACGCTTGATGCATTCCAGGTAATTGCCGATCCAAGCCGGCGGCAGATGCTGATGTTGCTTTCAAAGGAAAGCTTAACCATCAACAGCCTGGCTGATAATTTTGAAATGAGCCGCCCGGCAGTGTCAAAGCACATTAAAATATTGTATGGCGCCGGGTTTATATCTATAAAGGACTCGGGCCGCGAACGGCATTGCAGCCTCAAACAGGACGGATTCAATGCGCTGCATGAGTGGCTCAAATACTTTGACCAATTCTGGACATCGAAATTGAAAAACCTTGAAAATTTATTGAATAACAAATTATCAAACTAAAAATGAAGACAATGACAACACCAGATTTCACCGCTACAGTAATGGTGGATCAAACTCCGGTCGAAGCATTCGAAGCAATAGCCAATGTTCGTGGGTGGTGGACTGAAAATTTTAAAGGGGCTTCAAAAAGCCTGGACGATGTGTTTTCTGTTCAATTTGGAGAGACATTTGTGAATTTTAAAATTGTTGAATCGGTGCCCGAAAAAAAGGCGGTGTGGTTGGTTACGGACTGCAACCTTCATTGGCTTACTGATAAAAAGGAATGGAAGGGTACCCAGGTGGTTTGGGAGGTTGCACCCGTTGGCGCTGCCACAGAAATAGTGATGACCCATATAGGGCTGGTTCCTGAGGTGGAATGCTTTGAAAACTGCAGAAAAGGATGGGACTTCTTCGTCAGGGAAAGCCTGTTCAAATTATTAACAGAAAAAAAAGGGCTACCGGACAAGGGGAAAGGCGACCGTAATCAATAAAAAATAATTGACTCAGCTTAATACATCAGGAGTTTACACCAATTTGCCAAAACACATTGCCATGCTGATGTAGCAACGATTGACCAATTATTCCTAAAAGGTTGACGAAGTTGCAGTCTCCTTCGTCGAAATTTTTGAATAAAAAAGTCCCCGGATTTGTCTGGGGACTCTATGTAGCTCGAACAGGAATGGTCGAACCTTTTTTCAGTACTTACTTCTTTTTACGCTTTTCCAGCATATCGGCAATGCTGATGGCAGAGCATTCAGCAATCAGGTCGGCAAGGATGTTTATCGGGAACTCATCCTCGCCTGTAAAATTGATACAGCCCTTCTGGAATTTGGCCGCCGGCAACAAGGCGCTGTATTTGGCGTGTATGGCGGGGTTCATATACATCGGCAGGCAATGCAGCGACAGGTAATTTTTGGTACTCGCCAGCCCGTATTTCATATATCCGCGCTCTTCATACAATATCATTTCCTTTCCCATCATCGGCTTTATCACCGCCACCACCGACGGGTCATTCGCTATTATGGTTTCATGCATCGTGGTTAAGGTGGCCTGTCTCTCAGCAGGCATGCTGCCGATGTGATCTGGTATGGTCATAATCAATGATAGGATTACTGTTTCTAAAGATACGTCGGCAGTTTTAAACTCATCGTTTTTTTTGCAAAAATGCACGAGTATGCCTCACATCTGTGCGGCCATGCATACCCGTGCCAGAGTGGGACAAAAAGGGATTGAAGCGCTCGATAATAACAATGCCCGAAGAGCGACTATGTTGCTCTTCGGGCACTAAATTATTTCTACAATAATTACCGGATGGCTGTAACAGCCGATACTACCGAAACACCGTTTTCATTAAACGATTCAATAGCGAAGTAATATTTCTGATCAGTATTCAGGCAACGCAGTGTTAGCTGGTTATCGCCATATATCATCCAGCTGTTATACAATTTGTCCGGCGCTGTACCCCACAAAATATTGTATCCCTGGCTACCGGGTTGCTTTTCCCAGTTAATGCTGATGTTTCGTCTGTCGGCATGGCGGGCGTAGGTAGCCTTCCTGATTTTTTCAGGTACGCGGCCGGCTCCGTTGCCAAAAACCCGGAATTCCGTAATGGCAAGGTTTGTCATCGGAACACTGATGTTTTCATAACGGATATAACGAACGTTTTCAGACTTTTCCAATTCCTGGTAGTCATTGGGCGTATCTTTAAATGACTGGCTCTTGTCTAAAAGGGAAACCCAATTTTTTCCGTCCAGCGACCCTTCTACGCGGTACCGATGATAAAGTCCCGGCAATCTTCCGAAGTTATTGGAATGAAAATCGTGATAATTAACCTGTATTGCTTTAACGGTTGATGGCTTTTCAAGATCTATTTCCACCCATTGCTTATCGTTATTTTGTGCAGCCAGCCAAAAGCTTTTGCTGTTTTCGTCGGTTAGGTTTGATGCAGGATACCCGTCGGATTGTGACGATGCCTTTACCGGCTTTTTGTATGATAATAACATCCATCCCCTGAATTCGCCTGCTTTGCCGGGAATGGTTGGGGCATAGTGCGGGTAATCACCGAAGCGGTTATCGCAGTACATAACGCCGTCGCGGTCAAAAAAGAGCGGGAACATACACAAGCGCCGCTCGAACTTATAGTTCACTGAAAGCGACATCGATGCGAAATGCCAGTAATTTCCACCGGGGCCCAAAACCGTGCTGCCATGGCCTGCGCCATTCATAAATCCGCCCGGTTTATAACAAACCGGGTTTTGCGCCTGGTAGGTGTATGGCCCCATCGGGTGGTCGGCGGTATAAACACCGTCTGCATAAACATTAAACTCGGTGCCGGGGGCGGCATATTGCATATAGTATTTCCCGTTATGTTTGGTTAACCATGCGCCTTCAATAAAGCCACGGTGCACACTGTCGGTATGGTTCTCGCCAAATCGCTCCCAGCCGTGCTTTTCTCCGTCAAGATTAAATAACTCGGTGGTGGCTGATTTCTCCACGAAACGGTTTTGCCGGTCCAGTTCCCTTCCCCGTATTGGGAATTTGTTGGAAGAACCCCAGAACAGGTACGATCGGCCATCGTCATCGATAAAAAGATCAGGATCCTGCAAATTGGATAGGGTAGAAGGGGTTGCCTTCCAGTCGCCCTTTTTAGGATCGTCGGTATACAACACGCTCATCGTCCCCGACGGGTCGCCGGCTACATACAATACCGAGTCTTTATAATTGTGTGCCGCGGGCGCGTTTGAACCCTGAAAATACCAGCGCTGCGGCGTGATAAAATCCCAGTGCTGCAAATCTGCAGAGTGCCAGTATCCAAGTGAGCGGGTAACAAACAGGTAATACTCTCCCCGAAATGAAACGATCGCCGGATCGGCACCCGAACGGTACGAAATCTGCTTATCCTGGTTATGGATCATATAGGTATAATCCAGGTTCAGCGGATTACAGTAGGTTTCCATCCGCATTTCCTGGGAAAGGGCTGGTAAAACCGTAGTTGACAATAATCCGATAAGCAGCGACTGAAAAATGAATTTTGCAGGTTTCATTTTATGATTAATTATATTGAAAATCAAGTTTTGTTAACCCTTTTTGTATTTCAGGGCAGCTCATGAAAAGTTTCCACAGCAATCCCGACCTGTAATTTTCTATCATAACGATGATCGGCCCCTGGTCAATAGCTAAGTAATTGTTGCTGTACCAGTTGGCGGTCTCGCTGTAGGCATCGCCAAAACCATACTCGCCCCAAAGCTTGTCGCCCAGGTTATAATATAAGTTATGGAGCACCTGCATAGAGTATTTAGGCGTATAAGGAAAGGCGGATAACGCTGCAGTAGGGCTGATTACGCCAAGGTCACGTGTTGGAGAATGAGCGGCGTACCCCTTTACGCTGTAGCTGGACGTAATGCCCCAGCTGTTTTCTCCATAACCTTTATATTTCTTAGGATTATCGATGCAATAAGCGCGATTGATCAGGGTATGGTGCGTATTTTGCTCCCAGTAATCTGCATACCTGTCTTTTAGCTTACGCGGATCCAACCCCATAAAGGAGTAATGCGTAAAAAACAGCGGGCCACCATAATCGGGGCCTAATGGCAGGCGAAGATCATAGAAAGTTTTGCCATTTAAAAAACGCGGCCCTTTGGCAAATCCCTGGTGGTAAACAGATGTGTCAATCGCATGCGTTGGCGATGAAGCGCCCATCACATAAGGGATGAGGCATTCGTTCCAGCCAACAATGCCATGGCCCATGCCCCATTGATAATTCGGGCTCCAGTGCCAGTATAGGATGTGCTGTTCGCGGGTATACCAGTTCCAGTCAACATCTTTCCAGAGCGCGTTAATTTCGTTACGTAATAACGTCTCCTTTTCATTTTTGTGGTGAAAATACTGCCTTGCGCTAAGCAACCCTTCAAAAAGAAAAGAAGTCTCTACAATATCTCCGCCATCATCCTTTACACTGAACGGAATTACTTTGCCTGTAGCGCCATTCAGCCAGTGCGGGAAAGCACCGTGGAAGCGATCGGCTTTATCCAGGAAATTTACAATCTTCAATATCTTATCCAATGCCTCGTCTCTGGTTATCCACTTCCGGTCGGCAGCGACGATCATCGACATAATACCAAAGCCGCTGCCGCCTATAGCTACTACATCGTTACCGAATTTATGCCCTTCGCCGTTGCTGCGCTCACGTGCAAGGCCGCTTACAGGGTGGCCAAAGTCCCAGAAATATTTAAAGGATTGCTTTTGAACTAAGTCAAGAAGCGCCTTGTCGGAGATTTTCTTTCTTTCAATTTTTGCGGGAACGCTACCTTGCGAGTAGGCGCCTAAAACCGCAATAACACTTAAAATAGTTAACAGTAATTTTTTCATCAATAGCAGGCTAATTTGTTTGTTATTTGGTTAATTCAGTTAATTGGTAATCAAATTTGAACTTAATTTTCGCTAACAAAAAATTCATCCATCCCTTCATTGCCACATCAAAACGGCCTGAATGCCCCTGTTTTATACTGCCAGGGCCGCGATTACCCGGTTTGATCACAAGCTTTCGAAATGGTTTTTGAGAGGTGGTGATGTAGTCGTATTTTTAAATCAGATAGGGCGTAAACCACTTTAAACACTCATAAGAAATTCAACCAGGTTTGTGTCGTGTTCAAGATTCAGCTTTTTGCGTAAACGATACCTCCGTATCTCTACACCACGCACCGTTATATTTAATAACGTGGCAATCTCCTTACTGCTCATATTCATTTTAAGATAGGCGCAAAGCTTTAAATCGCTGGGGAGCAATGAAGGGTGGGTGGCCTTTAGCTTTTTCAGGAAGTCGATATGTGCTTCGCTAAAGCTATTCTCAAACAAACGCCAGTCCTTATCCTCATCCATGCCGCTGTCAATCAGCTTAATTATTTTTCTCAATTCGGCAGACTCCTGTGAAGAAAAGCCACCGGCTTTTTTGAAGCGGACGATACTATCTTTGATCTTTTGAAGGTTTTCATTTTTTTGCACCACGTTCATCGCGGTACTTGCAAGCTGCCTTTTTTTGCTGGCAAGGTCAGTCGATAGCTGTTCATTTTTAAGCAGGATGATCTTTTGTTCATTTGCGATGGCTTCCTGTTGCAACGCCTCCTTTGCCTGTTGTTGCAGCTTTTTTTCGAGGGAATTGTGTTGTTTAATCAGCTTCAACTGATACAGTTTTCTCAAACCCATCAAAAACGCACCAAACAAAATACAATAAAATATAAATGCCCACCCGTTTGCATACCAGGGCCTTAAAACTCGAAACACAAAGGCTGACGGCGGCAACGTGGTTTTTTCATCAATTTTTGCCCGTACTTTAAAAGTATAATCCCCCGCGTTCAGGTTTGTAAAATCTTTTGCAGTTTCCTTTGTCCACTCCGACCATTGGCTCGAATAACCTTCCAGGTAGTACTGGTATTTGACCTGGCACTGCCGGTAATAGGGGAATGTATATTGAATCCTTATGTCATTGTCTGCAAAGGGTATATCCACCCGTCCGTCAACATTTCCCGTTTCGCTTATAACTTTAAGCTTATCTTTAATATTGGTTACCCTTCTTATAAGCAGTTGGGGGTATTTTTCCTGAAATTTACTGGTGTTATTTGCATCATAAACCGCGAATCCGTCGTCAATACTAATGAGATATACATCGTCTTTAACACGGGTTACATTTTCATACAGCTGAACCATGTGGTCCTTTAACATCGTGAACTTTCCCGAGTCAATTTTCAATGCGCCGGGGTTCATGGTGCACAAAGCCACCTTACCATGATTGATGAACCAATATTGATTGTCCCTTGCTTTTATAACACGGTTTGAAGTGGCAAAGTCGCCTAATTGAGCGTTTAGGTCGTTATAGCGTGAAAAGCGGTCGGTAATATCATCGTACCGGTAAAAACCAGAGTTCGATGAAAACAGAATACGGTTATCTACACTGAAGACGTTGATATTGTATGCTGACGGAAGGCCCGACGCTTCATCATAGTTTTTTATGGAAAGCACATTCTTATAATCCCGGTCAAGTACCAATTTCGATACCCCCTTATACGCATGTGAAACCCATACCTGGCCTTTCGCGTCCTGTTCAACATACCGGGAAGGATGTGAAAAGCCATTTACCATATGATCGAATATCCAAAGGCCTCTATTGTCTTTTTTATAGATCGCCAAGCCATTATAGGTACCCTGTATAAGGTAATTTGGATTATATGCAGACTGTTTGATCGTCCAGCCGCCTTTAACATCACTTATTTTCACCAAAACATTGTTTTCTATCCGGTAGGTCGCGTCGTTATGGCCGCAAATAAGCTGGCCGTCAACCGAATAAAAATTCCATACTTGCCCCTGTGAATTTTTAATGAGCTCGAAATTGAGAGATAAAAAATCGGCGTTACTTTCGCCGTGCCATTTACTGTAAAAGATTCCCTGGTTCGTTCCCAGGTATATGTTGCCGCCAAAAACGGCGCTGGCATATATCGTCCCGAATTTACCAGCCTTGTCAAAATAAAAGGACAGCGAAGAATTCAGCTCAACCCGGTCAATTCCATTGTCGAGGCCGGCCCATATCTGCTGGTCATCGGTGAACAGGCTCAGTACCGTATTATTTTGCAGGCCGCTGGATTTATTTATTTTCTGAACAATTTCTCCTTGTTCATTTAAAATAATTATACCGTTTAAAATGGTTCCGTAAGCATAATATTGACCTTCAATCCGGGCGCCGTTATTAAGCAGGCTTAATTTTAATAACGCGTTGGCTGGGATGTTCCATGGCGCAATCGAAGCGCCATCATAAATGAAAACTCCCTGGTTAGACGTTCCAATCAGGAAGCTGTTCGTTTTATATGGAAGTACCGATAGTACGTGGCTTTCTCCTAAAAAAGCGGACCCTTTTATCAGCTCAAGTTGATTTCCTTTGAGCTCAAACAATCCCTCGTGATGAACCTGTATAAAGAACCGGTTATTTGCTCTTAACAAAAAAAGATAAGGGTCATGATGGCTTTTGATGACCGTTACTTTGCCGCCTTGGTAAATGTAAATGGCAGAAAAAGTCTGGAATAAGATCCTGTCGCCATCAATATATATTTTCCATATTTCATCCTGCGGCTTGTATTTACGTTCGACCAGGTTAATCAGCGAGTGATAATTAAACCTGCCCTTATCGTTATAACTCCAGTATCCGAATTCCCCATAAGCTCCTGTATACACCTTATTTCCGGCGTCGCACGCTACAGACCGGATAATCAGGTGGTTTTTGGTAGGATATAACTGCCAGTAGCTGCCATCATAAACCAGCAATCCTTCGGAGTTGCCAAAATACATGATCCCTTTACTATCCTTTGCCGCCGACCAGTTTTTATTGCCGGAGTGATATTGAGATTTCGTAAAGTTTTGTACAAGCGGACTGCCTATGCTTTGAAGTTGAGCATAGGTAGAAGCAAGGGTCAAAAAGAATACACTTATACTTAAAATTAAACGCCTTTGTAAGCCATTAAATAAAGGATTAATGAACATTTTAATGATTATAAAATTAAACCGTGTAATTTTATCAAATAGAAACAGGAATTACTAATTAGCTATTCTTTTTAATTGGATACCACTCAAAACACTACGCCCTTTTAAGGGAACGAATTGCACGTCTAATCCCTGTTTGCCGGTTATACCGGCTTTTAAAGCGATGGTTACCGCGGTTAAACTACCATAATCACGGGATAAATTCAAATGGCCGATCATTTTTTGGCCATTAATAAATACGTCGAATTCCCGGCCTGATGTGTCCGGCTTGCTGCTTGTCGATTTACTTAAATCATACACTTGCTTATTTTGAGCAGCCTTGTTGTCGGGTTCGGCAAAAAGTAGCGTAACTTCATATTGTCCGTCTGCTACATCAAACTTAAAATCTGTTAACCCTTCACGTAAACTCTGAAATAACGGGTGATTAATAGTTCCGTTTATCCGGTAGGGAATGCCCTGGTGTTTGTCCGGATCACGACTGTACACTGTGCCTCCAATATATCCCCACTGGCCTTTTTTGTAGGGTTGTTCGGGAATCCATGTGGTATGGCTTATTTTATCCCAGAAATATTGGTGTGAACCCACATTGACGGCGATGCTGGTAAATTTAGGCGAATTGAGCAAGGACGGAATTAGTTTGAAATCGATGGTTATTTCGGAACTGCTACCTTCATCACCCACAGCCCTTAAATGATTTTGGCCATCAGCAAATGGTACGTCAAAACTTACCTGGCAGTCACTTACTTCCTTTTTGCCAAGAGAACGGCCGTTTGCTATAAACTCAATAAACTTGCTGTTTGTAAAAACTTTTACGGGCTGAGTGCAATAAGTCGAACTAGTATCGTTTGCTACGCCAGCACGCCCGGCATTGGCATTATTTACGATATGTATAACCGGTTTTGCCGATAAATTAGCCTGGTACAAGTAGTACACATCTTTAGGGGTACGGTCAAAATTCGTCAACCCTTTTTTATTAATAAACGGTATGGCATCCTGCCTACCCTCGGCGCCGAAATCAGCGAAGTTCCATGCCGCCATCCCGGTTACAAATGGCCTTTCTTTAAACTGTTTCAGATAGGAGGTATGCACGACCTGCTGGTAGTCACCCGAGAAATCCCATTGCAAGGGATTAAAGGTAAAATTGCGTTCATCGGCATCGGCGCCATATTCGGATATGATCATCGCGCGATTTGGATATTTTTTATGTTGCTCATCCAGGAAACGGCCAAAATCATTCAACTTATCGTAATACCATCCAAAATACAAGTTCCACCCGGCGATATCGGGGATGCTTGAAATACCGGTTTCGTCATAAATGGCATGATGGTGCATGGCCATAGCGCTTAAGCGGCCTGGCGCTTCGGTTTTGGTTATCCGGTTAAGCTCGTGGGCTAGCTTTAATGTTGTTGCAATATTCTCGTCTTTTTGCTCCTTCGAAAGTTTATTGTTGGTAACCATTTTTATAAAAACCTCATTCATAAAGCCATAAATGATCACCGACGGGTGGTTGTAGGTTTGCCTGATCTGTTCGCGCTGCATGTTTTCAGCGTTATTGAAAAAAACATCCGATGCGGTTACTGCGTTAACAACCGGAACCTCCGACCAAACCAGCAATCCCAATTCATCACATGCCCGATACACTTCCGGATCCTGCGGATAGTGGGCCAGCCTTACAAAGTTAGCACCCATTGCTTTGATCATTTCGAAATCATGACGATGCATATCAGGCGTTAAAGCATTCCCCATCCCAACAAAGTCCTGGTGGCGGCTGACGCCTAAAAGGGGCTGGCTTTTCCCGTTTAAATAAAAGCCCTTCTCCGGGTTGATGGAAAACCACCGTATGCCCAATGGATTCACCACCTCGTCGAGGGTCTTATGGGTGCCACGGTCTTTTATCGTTGAATAAACGCTATACAAGTAAGGCCGTTGCGGCGACCATAACGAAGGATTGTTTATCACGATGTTTTCCTGCCTGAATTCTTTGCCGGTTTTTGGCGCGATGGTTAAAACCGAACGACTCTCGGCAACCTGGCGGTGATCTTTATCCACAATGACAGAATAAACTTCAAGAGTTTTTACCGCCGAACTTTCGTTGTATACTGATCCTCTAACCAAAACAGTGCTTTTTGATTCAGACACTTGCGGCGTTTCAATAAAAATACCGCTCGAGGCATAGTTGCCCATGTCAAAATGTACCGGGTCGGTAACAATCAGCTCCACGCCACGGTAGATTCCGCCGTAAAAATTGAAATCTGCATTTAAAGGCGGTATGTCCTTGTTAAAACTGTTGTCGACTTTTATTCGCAGCGAATTTAATGCTCCGTAATGAATATAAGGGGTAATGTCAAAGCTGAAAGCGGTGTAGCCGCCTTTATGGGTACCGGCCACCTGGCCATTAACTAAAATCTGTGCCTCCTGGTTGACTCCTTTAAAATAGAGAAATATTTTTTTTCCTGTCCACTCCGCCGGCATGGCGATGTCTTTGGTATACCATCCCACACCCCTGTAATAGCCCGGGGTATTATCAAAGGGATCAGCAGCATTCCAGGTATGTGGAAGATTGACCATTTGCCAGTCTTCGGCCTTGGTACCGGGATCCACATCGCCTTTATGAAAGTTCCAGGAACTGTTTATGGTTGTATTTAACCGATAAGCCGCCTGTCCGAACGATAGTGCCGGAAGTAAAAAAAACAGGATTAAATGGAGTTTATATTTCATCATTAGAAAGATACAGTTTTTGGTTCTTTTGTAAAATTTAATGCACCGATACCCCGGCCATGTAAAGCAAAAGGCTGCCCGACCTTCCGGCAGGCAGCCTTAGCCCTTAATCAAACAGGTATTACTCAATCAAATTTATTTTCCGCGGCTCTGCAATCTTACGACGCTGTTGATTTCAACATCGCTCAATGCCTTATTATATATTCTAACTTCATCCAGCTGACCTGTTAAATAGCTGGATAATATTGATGGTTTTGAAGCGGTGGTAAGGCTTGGTGTGGTTTGAAACTGAACTGTGCCAAATACCATTTTGGATGCATTTTGAAAATGCAGCGCCCCATAGCCTGTTTGTACTTTTGTTGCCAGCACAGAACCGTTGACGTACACCTTAAGCGTTGATGTAGTTTCATCATAACTTACGGCTACATTTATCCATTTATCCCACGGATTAGCGACAGCAAAGTTACCAAACGTAGCCTCAACGCCATTGTTATTTAAATGAACCTTCAAATTGCCGCTTGTTGTGGTTCCGCCGTTTTCAAAATATATGGATAGGTTTCCCCATTGCGCAGTTGTATTGGCAATATCCAGGATCCCGACAATTCCATTTGCATTTTGCGGTGTATGCACCCATGATGTTACCGTAAAGCTGGTAAGGCTTTGAATGGAAGCGGGCGTGTTAAACAACAGGTACGATTTATCAGCACCCTGCAATGCCTGGTTAAGGAAGCCCGCTGCGGTAAAACCGGTACCCACTGCTGTGCCGGTGGTATTTGACACACTATCAACGGTACTGCCATCAAAGGCCCAATAACCTACCAGGCTGGAGGCCGCGACTTGCTTAGTAGCGGTATACCCGTTGATAGACAATTTGGGTTTAAATGTTGATGGGTCGAAGTTCTTTTGGCATGATGTCAAGCAGGTTGCTATCAAGCCTATATAGATCAATTTTTTCATAATTACGTGTTCTTAGAAATTAATAACCTGGGTTTTGAGTTAATACGCCGGCACTTAAATCAATTTCGCTCTGCGGTAAAGGCCATACCTCATTTTTGTTCGCTTTCCATCCTTTCGGGCCAAATACCTGGGCTGCGCGGCCCTGGCGGATCACGTCAAAATAACGGTCAAATTCCATGGCCAGTTCCACACGGCGCTCATGGTAAATTGCCGCCCGCAAAGCGGTTTGATCGGTTGTTGTTACCCTTGGCAGGATCGCAGCGTTTCCTTGTCTCGCCCGCGCCCTAACCTGCTCTAAAGAAGCTAAAGCCTGCGCAGGCTGACCTAACTCATTGGCAGCTTCTGCATTCATAAGAAGCACCTCCGCGTAACGGATCACTCTTACGTTTTGCTGGCAGCCTTCATTATAACCCGATACAAATTGCCCGAATGGAACATATGATTTGTAATTATACATTGGGTTATCTCCAACAGCAGGGATAGCATCACCTTCTGCGGTTGTCGTTCCTCTAAAAATAATAGTACCTGCTTTGCGTGGATCGCCCGGCTCAAATTCATTTACCAGGTCTTGTGTCGGCACATTGAAGCCCCATCCGCCGCCGGTTACGCCGCGTACACCCTGCACTTGTGAGTACTGTGAGTTTGAAGCTGCTTTGTTGCCTGTTATCAGGCTGCATTGCAGTTCGAAAACCGACTCCGAATTGTTTTCATTATTGGTGCGGAATTGCTGTTCGAAATTCGGGAAAAGGGTATAGCCTAAACCCATTACCTGGGTGGTATAAGTTAAAACATCGGCCCATTTCTTTTGATACATAGCAACTTTTGCATGTAACGATAATGCAGCGCCCTTTGTAGCGCGGCCGGCGTCTGCCGGTCCGTATGCCTGTGGCAAAACAGCGGCGGCGTCATTCAGGTCGGCTTCGATGGCTGCCCATACCTGTGCTTTTGGTGTGCGGGGAATATTATATTCACTGCTGTTTTTAGGTACATGCAAACGTAATGGCACATCACCAAAAGCCCTCACCAATCTAAAATAGGCATATGCCCTGATAAACTTGGACTCCGCAACGAAGCGGGCGCGCAAATTGACATCCATATTTATATTAGGGATATGGTCAAGGTTTTGATTCGCGTAGTTGATCGTTTGATATTGGCCGGCCCAAAAATCTGATAGCTGGCTTTCAGTAGACGTTGCTGAAAAATTATCAAAGTCATTCATAAAAGCAGCGTCGCTTGGGCTGCTCCCTTTTTCGGCGTCATCCGACCCCATGCTCTCAACAGCGATTGGCGCGAAGGCGATGTTTTTGTATTCATGGAGATTAGCATACAACGCAGTTACAGCTTTTGTAGCATCATCCTGTGTCAGCCAGAATTGAGATTGCGGCTGCAAGCCCTGCCGTGGCTGATCCAAAAAGCTTTTTTTACAGCCTTGAGCTAAAATGAGTGTGGCAATAAGGCCAATACCCATTGTTTTTTGCAGAAAGTATTTTTTATTTTTCATGTCAGTTCAATTAAAAAGTAACGTTTACACCAAAATTATAAGTCGCATACAATGGGTATACATTGGTATCGATACCTGCACTACCTGGTGCGCCGCCTATTTCGGGGCTAAAGCCCTTGTAGCCGAAAATATTGATAGCGTTTTGGGCATTGGCGTAAAGCCTGATGCGCTTAACGTGCCATTTTGATAACAGGCTTCCGGGCACCGTGTAACCAAGCTGTGCATTGCGCAGCCTGAAATAAGCTCCGCTTTCTACGTAGAAGGAATTCGGTGCTGCGTTCGAATTAGAGCCAACGTTTGCTGACGGGTAGGTATTAGATGTACCCGCCCCATGCCAGCGGTGGTTATAAAAATCCTGTGTAAAGTTTTCGTTTCCAAAACGATAGGCAATGTTCGCGTTATAAACACTTACATCAGCTACCCCTTGGAAATCCAGGGTCAGGTCAATATTTTTATACGTAAAGTTGGTGTTAAAGCCATAGTTGTACTTCGGATTAGGGTTACCCAGGTTTACCCGGTCCTTGCCGTCAATTACGCCATCTCCGTTTATATCAACGTACTTAAAATCGCCTGGCTTGGCATTTGGCTGGGCCGATCCTGCGATATCTGCAGGCGTTTGGAATACTCCTGCAACTTTATAACCAAAGAATTCGCCGATTGGCTGTCCAAGAATAGTGCGTGTAGCAAGCGCGCCGTTTGAAAGGCCGCCGCCGCCACCGTAAAGCGGATTGGATCCGGTTACTACATTTATTACTTTATTGTTGTTGACACTCACGTTGCCACTGATAGAGTAGCCGAAATCGCTGTTAATAGTGCTTTTCCAGCTTATTAAAGCTTCAAAACCGCGGTTCTGGATGTCGGCCTGGTTCCCAATAATATTGCCTGTAGCACCTACCGACTTCAAAATTGGAATAGCAAAGATTGCACCCTGGGTTTTACGATTATAATAATCAAATTCAAAAGACAGGCGGTTATGCAGTAAAGCGCCTTCGAGTCCCACGTCTGTGCCTACTGCGCGCTCAATAATAATCGACGGCGGTGTAACCGTATTTACGTTTGCGCCGGGGTATACGATACCACCAAACACACCCGTCAATTTAGGGTCGGCTGATACGACAGGAGTTGTAACATTATAAGGAACTACCGCGTTAGCCACTTTACCCCAGCTACCACGTAATTTTAACAAGTCAAATATTTGCTGATCCTGCATGAATTTTTCCTTGGTGATCACCCAACCTGCACCAACTGCCGGAAAAGCGCTGTACGGATTATTAGTATAAAATTGTGACGCACCGTCATAACGCTCCGATAGGTTCAGAAGGTACTTATCCTGGTAGGAATAATTTAACCTGCCAAAATAAGAGGACGACGTATTTAATGATCCACCATCGGCGATGTTATAAGTACCGGGCGTGGCCAGCGAAAAGTACTGGTTCTGCGGGCCGCCGGCGGGAACATCCTGCCCAGTTTCAGTAACATTGTAGCCCTGGTAACGCTGCGCGGTTTGTCCAAGCAAAACCGTTACTTTATTATCCTTGAACTGTCCGTTGTAGGTTAAAATATTTTCAGCGATCCAGTTGCGGGTTTCGCTCCTGCTTTTGCTCAACACGGCTGTTGAGTTTTGCTGGGCAAATGTAGCTTTGTAAACGCCGTTATAGTTGGTTACTTCATTTTCACCAAAATCGCCGCCAAAGGTCGATTTGAAGGTGAAGTTCTTTAAAAAGCGAATCTCGGCATAAGCGTCGCCGGTAAACCGGTAATTTGCAGAATGCTGATTATAATAATCAAGTGTTGCCTCGGGGTTATAGTTGTTCCCGCCGCCAAGATTAAAATCTGTAGGATCACCGTAGGTATTGTCCGCATAATAAACCGGCACTACCGGTGCTGCACCATATAGCTGGTGGAATATACTGCCCGGTATGTCCTTTGATGTGCTGTACACACCACTCGCGCTGATGCCGAGCTTTAAATTTTTTACGGGCTGGTAATTATTTACCAGGTGGAACGTATAACGCTGGTAATTATTCGTTTTAACGTTGCCATTTTGATCAAGATATCCGATCGATAGATTGTAGTCCGACTTCTCTTCGCCGCCGTTGATCGAAACCTCGTGGTTGGTAACAAAGGCATCGCGCAAAATTTGTGTGTACCAGTTTGTCCCGGTACCCAAGCTTGCCGGGTTGCTAAATAGCAATGGAGTTGTATTATTAGCCTGGTACAATTCGTTAATTAACGTGGCATACTGAGTTGCATTAGCCATCTTAACCGGGTTGGTTACCGATTGCCAGCCAGCATATCCATTATAGTTAACAGTAGTCGAGCCTTTTTTTCCTCTTTTGGTCGTTACCAGCACCACTCCGTTTGCCGCGCGCAAACCGTAAATGGCTGTACTCGAAGCATCTTTCAAAATGCTGATGTTTTCGATATCGTTTGAATTTAAAAAGCTGATGTCATCGTACCATACACCATCAACTACGTACAGTACGTTTGTACTGCCGTAAATGGTTCCTAAACCACGTATGGCTATTTGCGGCGAAGCGCCCGGGGCGCCCGAGTTGGTAATTTGAACCCCTGCAACTTTGCCCTGCAGTGCGCTGATAGGGTTAACCGATGCCTGTTTGGCAATTTCTTCACCTTTAACCTGAGCGACAGAACCTGTTACATCAAGTTTTCTTTGCGTGCCGTAGCCGACAACGACTACCTGCTGCAATTCATTGTTTTGAGATGATAAGCTAACATTTAGTGTAGTTTTTCCGTTTACAGCAACCGGTAAAGTCGCGTATCCGATAAACGAAAACACTAAAGTTGAATTGGAAGGTACGCTAACAGTATACGAGCCGTTAGCATTGGTTTGGGTTCCGATAGTGGTGTTTTTCAATGCTACACTTACACCTGGCAGGCTCTCGCCTGTGGCAGCGTCAGTAACTTTACCTTTAACAGTAATGTTCTGTGCAATTGTCGCATTTGTGAAAAACAAACATAACAGTACTAACCCTGAGATTGTAAAAATTCTCTTCATAGTTGTTAATTAAGTAGTTAAAAAGTTTAATTGGTTGGGTTTTCGAAATTGTATAGATAATGTGGGGGACACAAAATAAAAATACTATACAGGGTTACGTCATTTGCTGATATTTCGCTTTTGATGTAGTTGTGTTTATTTTATTAAAATATTGATAATCAATATTTTAATAAAAATATAAACCAGTCATTTACGCGATGATATAAGTGTAGTTATACAGTAAAATTGATAAAATGAGAGGCGGTGATGTGGTGAAAAACACGAAAATTATATCAAAACCCGCGTGCCGAACTTCAAATTCTTTTACAAAATTCAGTTCGAAAAATCTGCAATACCTTTCTGAACTTATAAAATTTGCTTTTGCTTTTAATATTCCTTTAATATTCTTTTAATACGTCATCTTTTTTAAACGACGATACAATTAAATCACGCTTGAAAAAGATTGTATTATTCAACAGTCAATGAATTGGCGTCAATATTAAGTCTCAAATCTTTCGCTGATATCAGCGTATCAAATATTCCTAACGAAGAGGGGCTCCGACTTAAGGGATACAGGAGGTCGCTAAACAAGAAGGCCGACCTGGAGCCGGCCTTCTCGTTAATCAGTTCGGACTATGGAGACTGATTACCCGGGTAATCTGCCATTGATCATTCCGGTAGCGCCATACAACTATGAAGCGATCAGGTTTTGACAAATGATCATGCTCCGCGTGGTTAATGAACCGATGAAGCGCCATTTCAATAGCGCCATAGCCAGGTATCGGGTACACCTCAATACTTCCCGGCACCAGCACCCGGGTAACTTTGCCGCATATATTTTGTTTGATAGCCGCCAGGAGGTCCTTTTTAGAAGTTTGCAAGCCGCTGCCGTCATGGTAAAACTCGAGGCTGTCTGCGTAAATAGTGGCCTGTTTATCCATATCACAATTGTTGTAAGCGTCGAAATAAACGCTGTCCATATGCACGATCGCACGATGTAATTTCATGTCCCGGGCTTTGTAGACATAGCTATCCGGGTTCTGTGCAAAAGCCGGTACCGACGTGACAAAGCTGGCAAGCAGGGCTAAAAAGGCTATTTTTTTCATAATTGTTTTCTGAAATACATCGCCGACGGTGTGCTGGTGATTATGGATGCTGCTGTTATTCATTTTTTGGTAATGCAGCGCAATTGCGCCGGATTTACATAGATGTGCGCGCCCCAGTTGGACTTTCGACTTGAGGCTTTGACTTTTCCTTGTGGCGGGAACCGAACTCGAACCCGATCAGCGATTTGTTGTTATTGTCTGTCGACTGTGTAATTCAGAGCAGTTACTCCGCAAGTAAATTGTCGGGTAGTTAATAGTTTTAGTTTTATTTTGTCTTTGATGCCTGCAAACAATGGAATACCCTGCCCAAGAATGATCGGATTAACAAACAGCCAGTAGCCATCAATTAAGTTCTGTTGGATAAGAGAATGTGTTGCTGTCGGGCTGCCAAAAAGCAAAATTTCTTCACCTGCCTGTTGTTTTATTTCATTTATCCTGTCCGAAAGGTGGTCGCTAATAATTGTTGTGTTAGTCAAACCCGCGCCTTCCATCGTTTTCGACAAAACAACTTTGTGAGCGTTGTTATACCACTTTGAATGTTCGATGTCGTGCTTGCTCGCACCCGGCTTGTCCCCTGCGGTGGGCCAGTAATTTTCCATCATCTGGTAAGTTACCCGTCCGTATAATGCCGTGTCGCTTTCGCTTATCCGCTTGCCGACGTGGTCAAAAATTTCTTCATCAACTTTAATCCAGTTCATTTCTCCGTTCGGCCCGGCTACGAAACCGTCAAGCGACATGTGCATAAATGAAATTATTTTTCTCATATTATTTTATTTTTATTGTTGCTGTCTTTTTAAAATGACCGCTAATCCGCATTGTTGCATGTTTGGTTGCCCAGGGGTCTTGTTACCGCCTGCGAAAAAGCCATCAAGTATATTCTACTGTCAAAGATAATTTTGCTCGCGATTTTTATATTGTTCATCAAAGTTAATTTTTATTCGGATTTATAATAAAATATTTGAGCGAGCAAACTCCTTGATGTCCAAAGCTTATAATTTTCGGATATAATAACAGCAGGCTATTGCTATAAAATCGTAAACTTCTGTATTGTGGTTGATTTGTGGCTCATTCCAAAGCTAAATGGAGTTTCTTTTTAGAAATTGGAAATAAATAAGCTTTAAATTTGAGCGTTGACCGGCCGTTGAGACGCGGCCAAGAGGAGGGGACATGAAACAAAGTTGAATGACGTTAGAATGTACTTACTTTGCTCTCAATATTCTCCATATAATTTGAGGATGGAGTAATTTTGCTGGTGAATCGATCAGTCCCATTACTCTCAAGAACGCTTTGCAAACCACTTCATCCCTGATGCTGGCTTTATGAACCAACGACACATATTTGTTGACCATGCCGATTCCGAAAGGTCGTGCTCCTGTTGTTTCCGGAAAACGAAAATCTTCACCTGTTGACATTTGCCATAGCTTGTTTTTTATTTTTAATGTCCGCTTAAAGTAGGTTTTGGCCAATTTGTGTTCATCGATGTTTTCATTTATCATTTTATCTAATACAACCACCTGCAGACAAGCAGATGATATCCCTTGTCCGTACACCGGATTAAAACTTGAAACAGCATCGCCAAGCACCAGAAATCCTAAAGGAAAGCGACGCATCTTTTCATAATTCCTTCTGCTGCTCAGCGGATACTTGTACTGTATGATATCGCCGAGGGGTTCACAGGTGCTGGCAATATCATAAATATGATGATTGGGTAATGTTTTCAAAAATTCCAGGAAGCCCTGTTCATCTGTAGGAGCCTTCTCACCGTGCCATCCGCCGACAGAGACGATCCACTTGTTTCCTTCTATTGGGAAAATAGCTCCGTTGCGCCGTTCTTTTGGCGCCTGTGGCGTACATGCGATCCACCACCTGCCCCGGGCATCACCAGGATCTCTTTTATAAAGGCGTGTCGTATAAGTAACATTAATCTTCATTTCGTCAACTGGTACCTCAGCATATCCCATTTCTTTAAGCCATTGTGGCGTTTTCGATCCCCGCCCCATGCAATCAACGATTAAATCTGCATTGTATTTGGTAAATCGCATATCCTGTTTGCCTTCAATCATAACGCCCGTTACTTTTTGATTGTCATCGGACGATAGCAATGCTTTTGCTATCGTACAATCAAGCAGCGCGACATTTGGCAGGGATAAAACCCTTTCACGTACAAGGTGTTCGAGCAAGGGACGAGACAGAGATACACCCTCGATATCCAGAAAAATATTCTTTTTAAATCCCCCATGAGTAAACCAGCTCATTGAAGTTCCGAAATCATTCAACACGCCACCATGGCTATTTATCTCTTCGGACAAACCTGGAAAATAATTGTTGAGAATACTCAGCGCACATGGAAGTAAACCATGAAGGTGTTTGGTATGAGGTTGCCCTTTTCTTGATTCAGGATAACGATGCACAACATCCTTCTCAATAATCGTTACCCGCGTGTAAAAGCTGCTAAGGGCCCTCGCCGTCATAAGGCCGGCGAAACTCCCCCCTAATACAATAGCATGACTTCTGTTGTTTATCGCAGATCGCTTCATACGTATTTAAGGGTTATTTACTTATAAGGATAAGATTAGTCAAATTAAACAATTTGATTGACATTCCTGATTGAATAAGTGGCTCATGAAAATAAAGGTCGTAAAAAATGGTAACTTGGTGGTTATGAAAAAGATATTAATGATCATGGGCTTTATGGCGCTCGTACATAGCGGCTTCAGCCAATCAACTAATCAAAAACTGGTCAAGGATTATTACCGTGCCTATGAAAAAAAGGACTGGAATTTATTAAAATCTATTTTAAGTCCCGGGTTCCATTTCAGCAGCCCGGTTGATAAACCTATTAACCTGGAAACCTACCATCATAAATGTTGGCCGAACAGCCAAAACACCAAAAAGTTCGACCTGGAAAAAGTGGTCATGGGAAACGATGAAGCCTTTGTCACCTACAATGGCTATACGAATGATGGCCGGGTGTTCCGTAATACCGAATATTTCAAATTTAAGGACGGCAAGATCACCGAGAACGACTGCTATTTCGGGCCTGGCGTGAATTTTCCGAACAGCGGAAAAAAATAGGTTTACAGCTCCCTATAACCCGATTTCAGCTTTTGCGTTATCCAGCGCAGTTGCAGAAGAAAAATACTTTCCGATCACTTTTTCCTGTAAAGAGGCATCGGGTACGGCTTGTTTGAAAGTGTTAAGGATAAAATCATAGTTGGTATGCTCCGGTTTAGCGGTCACCATGCGCTTTAGCCAATTCCACATATTCTCTTCTCCAATTTCCTTTTCAATGGCAACAAGCAGCACCGGTGTATAGTAGTATAGGTAGTATTCACGATTACCATAATCGTGTTCTGTAGCCGCTTGTGCCAATGGTTTGTAATTGCTTAAATGCTTCAACGAATTTAACTTATCTTGCAATAACTCCCGGTAAACTTCCTCTCCCTCTTTACTTTTAGTAAGCGTTAAAGCCAGGTATTCTGCAAAGCCCTCCTCTATGATGTGGCCAAATTCTGCATTAGGTTTCAGTAGTGTGCCAAAATAATAATGTGCCAGCTCATGGGCCATCATCTTTTTACTTTTTGTGCTGTTATTTTTATCAAACATTGAAGCTAAACCAAATTCCCCAACGCCAACATTAATCGTGGTAGGTGATGCGTAAAAAGCAAAGGCTTTTTCATTAGGATTTGTAACCGGCGTGGTTTGTACGAAAGTGTGGCTGCCCTTAAATGGTATGCCCATCTGTTTTGAATAATACGATTGGTAAGCATCAGCAATGTCAAAAAGCTTCTGCTCGTCTTCTTTCTTCATATCCGAGTTCAGCAGCCAAATGCCTTTATTTTCAGCTGTTTTAAACTTACCACAGTACGTAGCCATTTCATAAGGGGCATCGTTTACAAACGTAGCTTTACCGGCGCGGACCGGTTGACTGCCATTGACAAACAGAACACTGCAATCACTGCAGGTAACATTAATATTGTACCTCACTTCGCTGTAAAGCTTCCGGGTATCTTTATCATACAATGTGGGGTACCAACAACTCTGAAAGCCATCAGCACGAACAGAATAGCCATTGAAAGCTATGTTGCCGCGCCAGTCGTCGCTCATGTAACCGCTTATTGAATCGCGTACAACAGGGTACATACCCACGTATTTTACTTCCAGTTCACCGGGGATGTACCGGGCCGGATCCTTCCGATTTTCATAAACAAAGTATGCTTTTGTTTCGTCGGAAGAAGCTCCTTCGTTACTGTCAGTATCATACAACAGGGAGGTATTGCTGCGACGTATATCTTTAAAGTAATGGACATTCATTCCTGCGTTTAACCTGATAACATAATTTTTAATGTTTGGCAAATCACTCAGAAACAGATCACAGGATATGGTGCCTTTCGTTATAGAGATATCAACATTACCTTTAATTACAGGAGATATAGGTTGCGCTTTACATAGAGAAACGACAAGGAAGCAGATGAGTAGAGTAAAGGTGTTTTTCAAATTAATTGGGATAAAGGTTACGGCGCAAATATAATATCTTATGGTATTTGGTGAAAAACTAGTTTATATAAGGTTTTAAACACAGGTACTAATGGTCGATCCCGAAATAAACTTAATCCCCTTCCGGGATTTATCAATCAATAAACATTTTTGCTGAAGAATTTTATTCAATAAACAGGTGCGTTCTTACCGAAAATGACTGTTATTTCGGGCCTGGCGTGAATTTTCCGAACAGCGGCAAAAAAATAACCTTCAACCTGCGGTCAGGCCTGCGCGTAAGCTTCCTCGATGTCTTTAATGATGATCTTTTTCATTTTCATCATGGCCTGCATCACGGCGGATGCCTTTTTCGGGTCGGGATCGTTCATCAGACGTGGTAGTGCCTCTGGTGCTACCTGCCAGGTTACGCCATACTTGTCTTTCAGCCAACCGCAAGGCATTTCCTGCCCGCCATCACCGATCAGTGTATTCCAGTAATGATCAACTTCTTCCTGGGTTTCGGGCGCTATCGCAAAAGAAACCGCTTCGGTATAATTAGCCGGTTGTCCCCAGTTCAGCGCGGTCAGCGTCATCCCCAATATTTCGAATGTAGCCGTCATAACTGTACCTTTCGGCATCGGCGTACCGTCCGGGTAAGGCTGAACGCTTAACAATTTGCCATTAAATACAGAAACATAAAAACGGGCTGCTGCTTCGGCCTCGGTATTAAACAGCAGGAAAGGGGTGATCTGTGCGTGCATGGTGAGTTAGCTTTACTGTTTTAACAAAGTTAAGTAATTGCAGTTTGCGAGGATGATCTAATATATTGTGAGTGTCCATAAAGTCGACATTTTTTCAGCATCTAATAATTTACCGTTAAAATACGGTATAAATGCCGTTAAAACACCCTGTTCCCGATGCAATAAATTATCTATTTTTAAACTGCCTTTTAAATATACTGCCCCCGATAACTTTCTGTCCTGTAAGATTATGAAAATGTTATCTGAATATCTGGATGATGACTTTACATTAGTTAGTAGGCATGAAATCTTAGAAGCACTTAAGACCTGCCAATTATTCTCCATTATTGATAAATTCATAATTCTATTGAAGCACAATCCAGATCAATTGTTCGATTTGTGCGCAATTTCATCCGCACTGATCATAAATGTCAATATCAGTATTAAAATACTTGAACCTGAGCATAGGCGAAAAACAGAATTGTTACTTGCCGATTTGATTTTTTTAATTTTTATAGATTTTCTAAAGAAGAATCCACTCGATCACGATCTTATACTCAAGAAAATAAAAAAACAAAGTTTAATTACGTGCGATTTGATGAATTATGATTTTCATGTTTTCAAAAAATTGATCGATATACACACCGCAAATTCTATTAACGAAAATAACATACACAACTCCTACATACGCATGTTTCCGTTTGAGACAGCTAAGTGTAGATTAATCTGGACCAAAAAGGGACGATTGGAGGAATTGGTTTACCAACTGTCCGAAAGAAAGCTAATAAAGAACAAACGGGCGCTTTTCGATTTGTTTTTGAATGGACAATCAAAACACACGGTTATAAAGTGGGATTTTGACAGGAAAGGTCACTTGGCATATCTTTTATTTGAATTGTATAAAAAAAACCTAATCAATATCACGTCAAACAGGGGCTATTTTTTATATGCTGAAAAACATTTTGTCGGCTTCGACGGAACTGCATTAAAAACCAATTCATTAAAGAAATTGAGCTCTGCTATACATGCACAACCTTCGCATTACCCTCAAATTATTGATGATGTTACCGAAATTATTGAAAAGGTAACCGCAAAGCACTAATGGACTATTGCCGTACTAAGGGCATTAGTCCTTTTCTTCAAATAAGTCTATATACTACTTTTGAATAGCCGGTAACCGATAGGATAGCACCCCTCAATTTCTTCTCTGAATTACGGCTTGAGATAACCTTCTTCCGGATACTTAATTAACACATCTGTAACCGAATATTAAAACATACTATCATGGCACAAATCTTCAAATCAAAAGAACTTATGTTCGCTATTCCGGAAAAGGAGTCCGGCGAACAACTAGCCTGTGCAGGCGGCACTGTTCATCTCTCAACTTTTGTTTGTCAAACGCACCATACAACCTTTACCTGTTTTTGCACGTTTCATACCTGTTTTGGCACTTGCACATTCCATACTTGCACGTACCATACATGGTATACTGAAACGCTGACTCCGACTCGTACACCTACGCTTTGCACATTAGCTTCACACCCCACTATAACTCAACCCGGTTGTACGGGGACCGATACTCCTATATTCCCAGGGGAGCAGGAAATCTCGGAGATTAAAGATATTGAAACGCTGGAAATGCTTAAGGAAAAGCTAAATATCACATTAAACGATGTGGAAGGGAAGCTTAGGGAAGCAAAAGAAAAGAAATAACTTAAAAGGCTATCGAATCATAAAGATAGCCTTTAATCTGTTAATCTGTTATTACACTTTCAGGCGTGGAGACCCAGAACAAAATAATCGACCTTTCAATAAAAGGAATAAAGTACGGCGCTATTTTGCCCGGCATGGAATTAAATATCCTGGCCCAAAAGCTTTATTCATATAATACGATCCCCATCCCTTTAGATATGCGGTCAAAGCACTGGGAGCATCATTCCATTTTTCCGGCGAGCCCGCTATATACAGATGCAGAAAAATTACTAAGAACCCGCTGGGTCCCCGAGACCGTTCGGGATGGCACGAATTACTGGCTTAGCTGGAGGCCCGAAAAAAAGGCGGTCCACGGTATTCGCCCAGGCGGGTTCACCTTCAAACTTTACATTAGCCCGCATATTGATGATTATTTGCCTGTACTTTCTGAAACAATAAAAATTCTTACTGCATCAAACGCTTACTGCTTCAAAACGGGAAGCAATTATCACGGGATTTTAAGACCTGATAAGCTGGTAGTGTATTTTGATAATCTTGAAGAACTAAAAAATACCGCCGGGAGAATAAATAACAGCACCAGTAATTTTTTAGCACAAGGCGTTCCGTTTTCCGCCCCCATTTTTGACACATTGATGCTTTCCTGGGGAATTGATCCTCCAGCGGGCAAAAAGGACGCCGTTAGCTGGCGATCCTGGATAACCAGGGAGTTAGCAACCGGTATTATTGAAGGGAAAAGAAAGCTGGTTGGTGAGCCCTGGCAGTATGCACTGCAATATATACGGTCCAAAGGGTTTAAAACTGACACATGGGAGCCGGACGAGATGCTTTTTTCGAAAACACAATCGCTTAAGAACTAAAACCATGCCGCAAACAAATATTTTAGAAAAGATACGCTTGGCCGAGGGGGTAGAGCTCATCCCCATCCGGGAAATCAACGACCTTCCTCAATTTAAAGACCTTGAATACGAAGCCGATGATTATGTGCTTAACAAAGTTAGATCGAGGCACAGGAGTAAGATAATTTCTAAAGACATGGCGATGTTTCTCAAAAACTTCGAAAAACCATCGACAATAGTTGAGGCGATAATTGATTATTCGGTAGTTGTGAAAGAGGACCCCGTCCAAATGCTTACGGACGCCCATCCATTTATTATGGGTCTCCTGAGGGACGAGTTATTAGTATTTCAATGGGATGATTCAGCTCAACCCGTATTTAAAGCAGGAGACATATTTGAAGATTATACGATACAAAAAATTGTGCATCGATTAGAGGATACCGAAATATATGAGGCATATTCTGAAAACAAAGCATGTAAAACGGTGATTTTGAAGCTCGGCATTAAAAAATCCGATCAGGACAAAATAGAGCACAATTTCAACAACGAGGCAGCTATCTTAAAGAGTCTGTCAAATACAACCAATCCCCAACTTATTGCACATGGCGAACACGAAGGCAATCCTTACATAATTTTAGAGAAAATAGAGAATACGCCAATAATAGAATATGCAAACCGGCTACGTTCAAAATCTCAATTTCAGCAGCTTGCACAATTGATAAAGAATATAGCCGAAGCTTATAACCACTTGCACGATGAAGGCGTTTATCATATTGATATTAACCCGAGAAACATCCTTATTAATCCTGAAGGAAAGATTTATATCATTGATTTCGGCTTATCGTGTTTTGCAAGGAATAAAACAACCCTGATTCCTCCATTTGACTATTTTTCTCCTCCGGAAGTTGTACAAATGTTCCGGAACAACACCCAATACCGATGGGACTCGTTTTGTGAGCAATACAGTATTGCGGCCCTGATGTACTATTTATATACCGGAAAACATCATATCAATTTTTCGTTTGAAGGCGAAATTATGCGACAGCAGTTGACTGAAGAACCCGTTCTGTCATTTGAGGCACAAGGCTTGCCCGCTTTTAAAGATTTAGAGCAATTGCTGAAACGGTGTTTGGAGAAAGACCCGGAATTGCGGTATCCGAACCTTGACGAAATTATCGCTGGTTTGGATTCACTTCAATATCCGAAATTTCCGGGCATCATACAGCGTGAATATCCATTGGATAACCTCTTGCTGTATGATCATACTGACGACTTGATAAACACGCTGGCTACCGAAAAAAATATCCGGGAGTATTTTAGCAGAGGCCCTTCGTGTTCCATATTTAATGGAGCTGCAGGAATTGCATATTTTCTATACAGGATGGCTCTCAATAATAAAAATGCCGAACTTATTTCACTGGCTGATGTTTGGTGCAACCGCTCTAAGGAGATGAGCACCGAAGACAGCGCCTATATTAATGATGAACTTGGATTTGGCTCAAAAGACATTGATATAATCTCGGTTTTCAATCATGAGCCGGGATTGCATTTTGTTCAGGCTCTAATTAGTTCGTCCATTGGGGATTTAAACACAACCATTCAAAGCATTGAAAAAATCATCGGCATTTCAAAGTCCCAAAGCTCAAATCTGGACATAACTATGGGAAAGTCCGGAACGCTGTTGGCCCTTGCTTCAATCATTGAATCGGTCCCCGCGTTTTTTAATTTTAGTATAGACCCTATAATAAATTATGGCGACAGCTTGATGAGCAGTATATGGGATGATAAGATAGCAATAACTATAAGCGACGATTATTCAATCAAATCAACAGGCGTTGCACATGGTTGGGCTGGCCTCATATATGCTGCTTTGAAATGGCACCGGGCCGCCAGGAGACCTGGCCCCATGTGGCTTGAGAATAAAATCGACCAATTATTCAATGTGCGCGAAGAGCATGACGATTTGGTCATCTGGAAAAATAAGATAAACGCCAGAAATTACTATTATATGCCCGGGTGGTGTAATGGCAGTGCCGGGTTTCTGGAGCTATTCAGGTTGGCGGCCGACGTTTATCAAAAAGCTGAATACCTTGATGTTGCTGAAAGAATTGCCATCGACGTTTACAATAATGCTAACATGGCAGCGGATTTATGTTGCGGATTGGCCGGACGAGCTTACTCATTATTAGGGTTATTTGAATCAACACGAAACGAAAAATATTATGATGACGCTGAAGTTTTGTTAGCAAAATCGAAACATATCAACTCATTCTTAAAAATTGATTCACTTTTCAAAGGAAAATTCGGATTAAAGCTGTTGGAGATTGAGATGGGAAAGAATACTGTAACGTTTCCTTGTATGTAAGCTTATTGCTCATAAGCTGAAGGCGCTTTAATATGCCCAACACCCCGTCAACTACCCTAAGACAAGCCTCAAATCTTTGGACTTGGGGCTTTCCTTTTGAAAAGGGAGCAGGAGCAGACAAGCCTCGAACTTTTTGCGGATTTAGGGTAAAATATAAAAGAAGTCCTACAGGTTTATCCGTTTGCGCCCGCCGGCATTGAACAGCGGAATTTAAAATTTTGAACCCGGCGCGTTATAACCCTTTTACGATCGCCAGCGACTTTTCAACATGGTCGGCAGGTGAAATATGATCGGTTTGTGATGAAAAAACGGCTGCAATTTTACCTTCCTTACCGATAACAAAAGTGGTTCGCGGAATGAAGCCGTGTGTAAGTTCCATGCCGCGTACGTCTTTAGCTCCAAGATGCGGGGGCGACATGGTCAGGCCGTATGTTGATGCAATGTTGCCTCCGGGGTCCGACGCGACGGGGAACTTGCCTGCGCAATAACCCGAATCAGCAGAAAATGCATTCAGCCGCTGAATATCATCGGCCGATACGCCGATAATCGTAGCCCCCGCCGCCGTAAATTTATCCTTCATTTCCGCGAAGGCGTGTGCTTCCGCATCACAACCGCCGGTATAGGCAGAAGGATAGAAATAGACTACAACCGGACCTTTCGCAAGGGCTTTTTTTAATGAAAAATCAAATTCGCTGCCAGCCAGGCTGGCATGCGCGGTAAATACTGGCGCTGCATCTCCTTTTGACAACATCGTTGATTGGGCAAAGCCAAACCGAGTCATCAGGAGTAAAAAGCTGAGAATTAAAAAAGGCAAGCAATAATATTTCTTGAACATGGCGGATTGTTTTGACTTAGTAAATGAATGGCGTTGTTATATCAAATCTACGATAGTCTGCAGAAAATCAACGCATCTGTCATCAAAATTTTACTGTGGCTACCACTGCTGTTCGAACAAATATGCAGTTTTAGACTATCGAATAAAAAAGCCTCAGATATTTCGGCTTAAGGCTTTCATTTTGAAGAGGTAGCCCCAACACTACTAAACTCGAACCGCTTTATGAAAGATTTGAAGTTATTTGCCCAACTTATTTAGTTCGATCCTGTTTCAGGCTAAATCATACACTAGCCCACACTGGACTATTTTCGAACTGTTTTCTGGAAGATTTACGCCGACTTGCTTTTAATAAGCAATCGCGAATGGTTCCAGCCCATTCTGGGGACTTAAGGAAACGCAATTTTTTAGCGTTGCATTTTTTTATGCCCCTAACTTTTTGTTAAAGGTGGATTTTATAATCCATTTAACCATGGTGCAATACAGGCGAAACAGGATGGAAGCCCTAACACACAGAATGTAATCACTCTGGATGATCTTATAAACCTTATGCTAGCTCAACCCGGTTCAGTTAATCAGCAACGAGAATCTAATATCGCTGATGGTTTAGGCAATCTAAATGGTGCAGCAGACAATGGGTTAACAATTGCAGTAGGTATACACTACATGAAATTTGGAGAAGATGCCGCTGGGGCGTTGAAGTGGGTAGATAAAGCAGCAGGTGTTACATCAATTATAAATAACCTGCGTAAATCCTGGAATGAACGGAAAACGAATGGATGGCAAGCGGCTTCACACTTCAGTGAAGCTATTGGACAAGGTGAAGCTATGTTTTCTGGTGTCGAGGAAGTCGAATTGGCGTGGAATATCGGCTCCATAGTTATTGATACCGGTGTTGATTATTGTAATCATTCGCACGGCAATAAATAATAATTAAATTGCATTTTAATTTGAACAAATATGTTATTTTTCGATTTCCTAATCTATAATTTAACCAATTGGTACACCAGCCATCGTAGTGGATTAAAATGGAGTACTCCATTGGAAAGAGCAATATATGTTGCGGGTATAATTACCGTGCTTTGGCTGTTTGATTTTTGGTTAATCATTAATACTTTTCTGTTAAAAAACGATACCTTAAAAGGTTCAATATTGCCATTTGTCATTTTAGGACTAGGTGTAATGCTAAGCTTGCAATATATATATAAGAAAAAAGGTCGACTTGAGTTGATTAATCGTGCCTCAAATCAGCCCTTTAATATCAGTGATAATGTTGGTCAAATATTTTCGATTAGTCTTTTATTTCTCCCTTTGATAATTTTTGGTTTTTTATTGCTTCTAGCCTAAAAGGATAGCTAATAGCGTACCTCCATACTGCAGTAATTCTGTTAAGTATCCTGCCCAGTTTAAGCGTCATACCGTGTAAAAAAGCAAATATTCAGGCGTTTTCATTCGAATTTATTCATTAGAAGCCCACCATTTTCTGTCTTTTTTGCTTTAGGTCCAGCGCTCATAGCGATTCTGCGGGTAGATCATAACATAAAGTTTAACCTCTCTGGCGCGAGAATGCAGCGCAGGCAACTGCAGAGTGTTCTCGTGCCCCGCTTCCAGGTAACATATTATGCAATCCATCCTACCATCGGCTCAACCAAATTATATTGATTACCCCGCTATCAGGTAACAAACTATACAGTCCATTAAAGTTTATCCTGGTTGCCGAATTTATATTTGCGCTCATTACTGTTTAAAAGTACATCGATAAAAGATATAACGCAAAAAGCGGTAAGCATTTATAGCGGCTACTTGTCAGCGGGGCACGAGAACGCGGCGCTCTTGGCCTTCGCGCTACACTCTCGCGCCAGGGGGGAGGAATATTTATCTGCAAGCCCCCGCCCAGTTAAGCGTCCACGCTTAACCGCAAATCAATTGAGTGTGTCAAGCCAATAATGTGGGAAACGAAAAAAGCCTCAAGTCTTTCGACTTGAGGCTTTCATTTTGAAGAGGTAGCGGGAGCAGGTCCCGATAGCCATCGGGACGAACCTACGTCCGCTAACAGCGGATATGAGGCCGAAGAGCTGCCATCTACTCCATTAAAATTTATGACATAAAAAAGTCCCAGGTTCACCGCCCCTCTGATTAGCATCATTATTTTGAAATTGTTTGTTTATTTAATAAGAACTGCTACAACGAAGCCAAAGTTAAAATGTATAACGGATAAAACGCTTCGCTCATTTATTCCCGGCGATCTTAAAAAAGCTCCGGCTTAACCGCTGTAGCATGGTGACATCCTGGGTTACAATTTCGGCGTCGGCCATCATGCCTTGTTTTAAGTGGATCGGCTTCTTGAGGTCGGATGAGTTTCTTATTTTAAACGATACCTTTGAGATAAATACACTGTCTTTATATGGCACATCTGCTATGTACTGGATCCGACCACGTATCATGCCGTATTCTTCAAACGGGTAACTTCTAAGCTTTACCAGCACTTCCTGGCCCTCTTTTACTTTACCCATATTGCCCTGCGGTATGGTCATTTCGCCGAAAAAAGCCTCGTTGCCGGGGTTAACATAAAATACTTCCTGGTTGGGTGCAAGCACCTGGTTTTCCTGTACTATCCCCGCAAAGGTAAGCTTGCCCGCCTGCGGAGCGCTCAATATATATTTGCTTTTCCAGTCTTCGGCCGTGCTGATGAGGCTATTGAGCGCCTGCAAAAATTTCGACCTTTCTTCCTGCACCTGGTTATCCAGTTCAAGTATATCCTTTTGCTTGGCGGCGTAATTGTTATCGCCGGTTATGATAGCGGCCTCGGTTTGTACCAACGGCGACTTTTTTGCCAGGTACTTACTTTCCTCCTGCCTTAATTCGGCGGGGGTTTCCACCTTTTGCTGGGCAAGCTTTTTATGCATTTCATATTCATCGCCGGCAAGGCCCAGGTCCTTTTGCTCGATGGACTTTTGCGCGTTTAGCTGCTGTTGTTGCTTGGTAAGATAGGCCAGGTCGCGCTGCAAAAAGGCTTTCTTTTTTACCAGGAAGCCGTTGGTTACGGTAGACCGGTATGTCAGGTACTCCTGGAAGAACACCTGGTAAGCCGACTGCAGCTCGCCAAACTGTATATTGTCTGCCTGGCTGAACATGGTATTGTTCAGCGTTTGGTTTTGCAGTACCTGCTGCTGCAATGTTTTCAAATTAGCCAGCAGGGTAAGCACCCTGCCATGGTTGGCCGTACTCTCCAGATAGGCGAGGGGCTGGCCCGTGTTAACCGTTTCATTTTCGGTTACCAGCAGTTTTAACAGTTTTCCGGGTACTTTAGCCACAACCGGTTTCGGCGAATTAGGTGAATCGATTTTTAACTGCGCTTTCACAATATCAGGATACCGTATCATTGCACCCAGCGCGATGATTAGCAGCAGCACCCCGAAGAACAGGCTGATGCCCCACCGCAGTAGCCACGATGGCACCGCCGTGATAATATCCTGCATATCATCACTATGCCGCGATGTATTAATTGTCTGAGCCGCTGATCCGTTTGATTTAAGGATTTTGTTGATTTCCATGTTTGTTCTTAAAATTGTCTTCATGCAGTTAATCGATATTATTCCCTCAGGCACACAGTTATAATCGGTTCTTAGCTAGTTATTAATTGTCCCTGCTGAACCGGGTTAATTCGAAATGCATGCGGCTTTCGCTATTGCTCCTGGCGGCGACGCATAAATAGCAAACCATTTTTGGACATTATTTTGATAATGCATTTTTCAATATTTGTTCTTTTATTAAGTCGAAGTTTTTAGGAGAAATAGCATCATTTACTGCAACAATTCCGTTGTTGTTTATCAAAAGATACCTTGGAATTTGAATTGATGATTCTTTGGGGATATTGCACACTCGTTTAATATCGGAGATTAAATCTTTATTGGCTAAAATATGATATCCGCCAAGACCATAGTTAACTATGGCTTTTTTCCAGCCATTTTGATTAGATGGGTTATCAAAACTGATATACAATCTTTCAATATTGTGCATTAATAACAAGGAATCCAGTTGCTTATTAAAGGCAAAAGCATCAAGACATGGACCGCACCAGGTAGCCCAACAGTCTATAAATATGGGTTTGCCTTTTGGTAATTCTTTAAACAATGCAACAAAATTATTTACGTTCTTTGTGCTGTCAATGTATAATATGGGAGATTGTAATTGATAGGTGATCTTCGATGACACCGAAAAGTTTTTGAATTGTGCTCTTAGGAATTTTTCCCAATGATTATTGGGAAAAATCGAACAATATTGGTCAATTATTGATTCAGGATAGGCATTAGGGACGAATTTTAAGACAGTCAGAATTTCTAAAGCCCATAAATCCGGAATGATTTTTTTGTCTTCTATATACCTTAAAGAAGATAAATTTTTGTCGAGAATATAGGTATTTCCATTAGCAATATATTCTTTATTAGCTACAAAAAGTTCGGAACTTGAATTGAAATGATATTTTTTGTATGCTAAATATTCAAAATATTTCCTTATGTATATTGGAGAGTTATATAGGCCTTTCAATCTGCCATTTGTACCCGGCAGCTGAATTGTCAATTCATCCAATATCGAATCCCGCTCACTTTTACTGATCACCTCCCGCTGTTTATAATTGCCTATAAATTTATCAATGACTACCGCATAAAATAAAGCCCTGAAATTGAGTTGCATTAAGTCGACAAATTCTGGCGATACTAAGCCTTTGCTTTTTAACAGAGCAAATCGGGCCGCAATCTGCGATACATCGTCGTTTATTTCTTTTACGAAGGTATTTTTATTGGCCGGCAATCCGTTCAATCCATTTAAAACTGGAATAAATTTGTCAGCGGGTTGATAATTAATTGCGTTAAATAAAGCTTGTCCTGAAGCATTTGAGCCCTTATATTTTGCACAATCCGGACCGCTTATATTCAAATCAAAATGCAAATTCAATGAATCGCCCGGAAAGAGCAGGACATCAAATCGGCTAATGAAATTTTTATTTTCGTCTGTAAATCTTATACAAAAGAAAGCGGGGTTATCGAGTTTAACAGGCTTATATATTGAATCTTTGCCAACTAACAAATTATTTTTTTTAAAGGTATCAACGTAGTATAAATTATAGTATCCATTTGTCGGCTCCAGTATATTAATAATAAACTTCTCACTTGATTTAACCTTGCCACAAATAATCGTTCGTTTTTGTGCGGTTAATGGGATAGTTATTAAAGATAGGCATATTGCTAAAAAGATGAATTTCATAACCAATGGTTTAGTATACGATAAATAAGATGGGGTAAAAGAATTACCCCATCTTGTAGGCAATGGATTTTACCATTTGCAAATTCAAAAGGAATAGTAATTTTAAAAACTAGCCCGAGTAATAAGTGCACCCGCCACTGCCTGAACTACAGTAGGTAAGAATATCATCCGAACAAGTAAATGCATCAACTGGACCGTCAGGATAATACCATGCTCCAGTGGAGCCACCGGTACAATAACCGCCAGAATACATTGGCTGCACCACGCCTCCTAAAACATTCTTCATCTCAGCTTTGCTGAGTTTTTCGAACTTTTCCATAAAATCAAATTAATAAATTGGTTTTACCGGAACTACGCCCCGGCATTTAAGCGGCATGTATTTACAAAGTGCATGCTCCTTCACTTTCGCGAAAAGTATTTTTATATGATTTTATTGATCATTGTCTGAACCGCTGATTTATAGATTCCATTGATTTTCATTTGCAGATGTTCATTGTTTAACCGCTAACTGCCAATTGTACTCCCCTTACGTCCCCAGCTCCAATTGATTCTTTACCAACCTGTAATAGTCCCCTTTAAGCGAGGTTAATTCATGGTGCGAGCCCTGCTCAATGATGCGGCCCTTATCCAGCACAATAATATTATCCGCATTGCTAACCGTGCTAAGCCGGTGTGCAACGATGATCACAGTTCGTCCCGTAAAAAATTCGTGTAAATTATTCATGATCACCAGCTCATTATTAGCGTCCAGCGCGTTGGTAGCCTCATCGAAAAACAAATATTGCGGGTCTTTGTAAACTGCGCGGGCAATCAGCATGCGCTGGCGCTGGCCCTGGCTTATGCCGTTGCCCTCGGCGCCTATTTTGGTGTTCAGCCCCAATGGCAGCCCGTCGATAAAATCCTGTATGTTGGCCACGTTAATGGCATGGCGCAATTTTACCTTGTCGGGATATTCGTCACCCACGGCAATATTGCGCTCAATACTGTCCGAAAAAATAAAGCCGTCCTGCATCACCACCCCGCACTGGCTGCGCCAGGTTTTAAAGCTAATGTTGCTTATTGGCTGGTCGCCCACTTTTATTTCACCTTTCTGCGACTCGTAAAAACGAAGCAGCAGCTTTAGGATGGTTGTTTTGCCGCTGCCACTCATACCCACAATAGCGGTGGTCTTCCCTTGCGGGATATGCAGGTCAATGTTTTCGAGCACCGGCTCATTGCCGGCGCCCGGGTAGCGGAAGGTCAGGTTAATAATATTCAAGCTCTTATTTTCGGGCAGGGTGTGGCTCCATTCCCTGCCGGCAGGCTCTTCATCCGCCATCTGGTGAATTTCGTTCAAGCGTTCCAGGCTGATCTTCGCGTCCTGGAAGCCCTGGATAAAACCCAGGAGCTGTTCTATCGGGCTGCTAAGCTGGCCCACTATATACTGTATAGCCACCATAGCGCCCAACGTTAAATTGCCGCTTATCACCGCCTCGGCGCTTAAAAAAGTGATCAGGATGTTTTTACCCTCGTTAATGAACGTTGCGCCGCCCTGCTGGTACTGGCTCAGCGCAAGCGTCTTCACGTTAAATTTAAACAGGCGCGCCTGTATATGCTCCCATTCCCAACGTTTTTGCTGCTCGCAATTGTTTAGCTTTATCTCCTGCATTCCGCCTATCAGCTGCACAATGCTGCTCTGGTTTTTTGCCGAGACCTCGAAACTTTTATAATTAAGCGCACGGCGGCGCTTCAAAAACAGCACGATCCATGCCGTATACAATGTGCTGCTTACTGCGAAGACAAAGAAAATGGCAATATTATAATAGGCCAGTACCATCGAAAATACCAGCAGGTTAAACATCGAGAAGATAGTGGTAAGCGTCGATCCAGTTAAAAAGGTCTGGATGTTTTTTTGGTCGTTCATCCGCTGCATAATGTCGCCCGTCATCTTAGTATCGAAGAAGCCCATGGGAAGCTTCATGAGCTTGATCAAAAAATCCGTGAGGATGGAGATGTTTACCCGTGTACTGATATGCAGCAATATCCACGACCGGATAAACTCCACGCTGACGCGCCCTATGATGAGCGCGATCTGCGCGATAAGGATGATATAAATAAAATTAAGGTTGCGCGTATTGATCCCGATATCCACAATGGACTGCGTTAAAAACGGCGTGATCAGCTGCAACAGGCTGCCTATGCCCAGGCCAAACAGCAATTGCAGCACCAGTTTGCGGTACGTGATCAGATATCGCAGCAGGAACGACCAGCGCACCTCGCTGCCCTGCTCGTCCTCCTGCTCATAAAACTGCGGTGTAGGGGCCAGCAATAAGGCGATCCCCTCAAATTTTTCCTTTTCGCCCTGCCAGTTTTTATTAAAATTCGCCTCGCTCAGGTCAACAAGCCCGGCAGCCGGGTCGGCAAGATAATATTGATGGTTTTTAATTTTATAAAGTACAACAAAGTGATTTTGCCGCCAGTGCAAAATGCAGGGTAATTCCGCTTCCTTTAATTGTTCAGCACTCAATTTAACGCCCAGCGAGCGAAAGCCTATTTTCTCTGACGCATCGCTCATGCCTAACAGCGATACGCCCTCTTTATTGATCTCGCAATATTGCCGCAGCGTTTGCAACTTAAAGTTGCGCCCATAATGTCTGGCCATCATGCGCAGGCAGGTCGGACCGCAGTCCATTTGATCAGGTTGTTTATAAAAGGTAAAGGCCATCGTTACATTAAATGATGATTTTTGGTTAAATGTATTATTCAAAAATGCTTCAACCCTTGCATATGGTTAAAATAATCTCTGAATTCTATCAGGCTTTACTCCACATTATACCGAAATACCCGCCTTCCTAAATTGCCATTATCATCAATGCCTTCCAGTACCACGCGGTAAGTACCCGGGCTGTCCGCATTATAGAATTCAAATGTGGCTTTTCCCTTTTTATCCGTTATAATATCGGGGTTCCAGTAAATCGTTTTGCGGTCGTCGGTTATCCCGGGATTTTTGGCCTCATACTTTGGTGAATAAAATGAACGGGCTTTGTAGTAACCTTTAAAAACATAAGTGATCAGCCCGTCTACGGTATTATATTCGGCATCATGACTATGGTCGGCGCCACGCTTGAGCGTAATAATTAAAGCGCCATTAGGGGCATTTGAGCCATAAATACTTAAATACGAAATACTTGTTAAAACCTCAATGCTGTAAACATCATCTGTATTAATATTGTTGAGATTAGCCGCCCCGGTTTGACTTCCATTAATAAACACCGCCATCGGTCTCGCTCCACTAAGATGTCTGGACATTGCCCGTTGACTATAGGGCAGTCCATTCTTAAAAGTAACGCCGAATAATTTACCGGCGAGGCAATCTGACAATATTGGACAGCCAATTAATTTATCACCCAGCAGTACTTGGTTAGCATTTCCCGGACCATTTAAATTGGCCGACAATTTCATATTGTCCGAATAAACCGGGTTGAAATAATCGTTCCTCTTCGACCTGATATTCACCTGCTTTAAGTTGATGGCTTTACTTGCATTGTATCGTTTTACCCTATCCTGTCCCGTGAAATAAGTCTGCTGCATGGCATCCTTAACCGGTGTTGGCAACACTGCACTTCGGTCCGGTACATTTTCTGTTTTATCAACAGGGGCATACGATGGTTCTTTTATATATATGTTTACATTGTTGCCGCCCGTTGCCTTTTTTGCATTTATTACCACTTTGGTGCTGTCGTGCAGGTCTACGTTGTTGAAGGTAAAGTTGCCGTTCAAATCAGTTAACGTGTCGGCTACAAAAAGGTCCTTTACCGAACTTAGCCGCACCCTCCCGTTTGCTACAGGCTTGCCCGATGGCATTTTTACGGTACCCGATAAGGTCAAAGCCGTTTCGGGCTGATAGGTTATCGCCGGGTTGTCGCCGATTAATATTTTTTTCCATTCAAAACTGCGGTAGCCCTGTGTCAGCATCAGCAGGTCAAGATCTGCGTTTGTTTCTTCCGTACGGTTTGTAAAATAATAATTGGGCTGTGCTATGTTTCCTTTCAATTCCGAGGTGAGCAGCAGGTCGGTTAAAATAGTTGTTTCTGCCGGCTCATCTATTGGCACTTTGGTTTCATCGGTTACAGCAACCGAAAAAGTGCCCGCGGCAACACCGGCCGTGTCTGCTTTCGCCTCCATTGTTATTTTGACCTTTTCGCCGGGCGCGTAGCTTTCTTTTTCTGCGGTTAACAGCAACTTTAACTGGTCAGCGTTCTCAATAAAAACGATGCGCTCATTTAAAGGCTCACCATTTTGCGCGAACAGGGTAAACCGCGCAATGCCGGTTGGAAAACGATGCTTTGAAATAGCCGATGTAAAAACGTGGTTTTGCAGCCGGCCTGCTGCGGTATAATAAACTTTGCCTGCCGATTGGCCTATTACGTAAAAAGCGGCATTGGGGTCTTTTTGAAAAAGCTGGTCGTTAGTGGCTGTCTTTAAATAAAGTGTATCGGTGTAACTATTATTAAGGGTTAAAGTAAAGCCTTCGGGTTTAACCTCGGGCAGGTTTAGGGTGTACGAGCTGCCATCGGCGCAAACGATGCGGGCTTTGTAGTGCATGCCCGCCACAGGGGTTAGGGCGAAGCTAGTCATGCCATGATGGCGGGTGGCAAATTCGGCCACCTCAATTCCATGATCATCTGTTATTATCCCGGTAACGGATGCGGCTCTGCCATCCTTATCAACTGCTTTTACAGCTACTTTCGATCGCAGGCCTGTCACCAAATACCCCCCTTCGGGAAAAAACTGCACATCGGGGTCTGCAGACTTTTGCTGAACCAGGCCGCTGGTCGGTAAAGTCTTTTTCAGACCGGCCGCGCCAACGGGATTATTTTGCGGATCTATACCTCCAACCTTTACCCGCTGATCGAAAAAATAAGCCGGGTGGCTATTTCGCATCCAGTTGGTATACGCTCTTATATGATAGGCGCCGGGTTTATAGGTATAGGGCAAGGCAAATTCGCCGCTGCCCGTTCCTGCGTCCAGGTGCAGCGTTAACCGTTTAATGACGGAATCCGTGTTGCCGATCAATTCAACATATAACACGTTGCTTACCGCAGATAGCTGGTGGTGCTCACCTACAACCGTGTATGCTTTAAACCATATCGTATCCCCAAGCCCGTACCATTGCCTGTCCAAATGTAAATGCACTTTTTCCACTGGGAAATGCGCCTCGTATTGTTGCAATAATCGAATACGATTACTTAAAAATAAACTGTCACTTTGCGCATAAGCAATGGAGGTCATTGTTAATGTTAATAAAAGAATAGCTGCTAATCCCTTAATGTTTTTTATCATATAATTACTTTATGGTTCTATGTGGCTCATCTAATTTTAAAAAAACAGGACCTAGTCCTGTTTTTTTAAATACCTCTTCATTTTTTAAACTTCACGAGCTTAACATGATTTCGTACAATTATATAAGGCAACCAGAGGTAGGGGTACATCCGCCGTCCTCCGGCGGAAAACATGCGCAAATAGGTTGTCCATTTATTGAACACACAGCCCAGATTTCACCAGCTGGACAATCGTTGGGCGGTGCTGGTACACCACCCGTAATTTTTTTCATCTCAGATCTGTTAAGTTTTTTAAACTTTTCCATAAAATTAATTTAGTAATTGGTTTTACCGAAATCACGCCCCGGTAGATAGGCGACATGTATTAAAGTGCATGCTCCTTTACTTTCGCGAGAAGTATTTTATATATGCTTATTCAAGCATGTATTTCAAGCCCGGCAACTGGTACAAATCGGGCAGGCGGTAACCATTAAGCAGCATAGTGGGCGTAGCGGTTACCTCTGCCATTTCGCACCAGGTTTAATTCTCGGTCACTTGAAAAAAAATTAAAGTTTCCTGATAGTGTTTATTATCTATTGAAATTTATTCTCAAACGATATCTTAAAAAATTAATATCGGCGCGAACAATAAATTATACGATCTCGTCATCGCCATTCCGTTCACCCTTATATCCTAACACCTGTCTGCCAAGCATCCCGGCAGTATCCTTAAACAAGATTTTAATTGTAGGTTAGAGAATGTTGTTATTGTGATTTTAAAGAACTAATTGCTTCGCTGACCTTTTTGCAATAAAGAAGATATCATTAATTCAAGCGTGCGGTGATTGGTGCTATCGATACGGAAATCTTTAAAAATAATATTTCCGTCTTTGTCTATCAAAAAATTTGTGGGCTCGCCTTGTACACCGTAATATTTAGCGGAAAACACGCTGGTACCGCGCAAAGGGATAAATGAATATTTAGTATTTCTCATCAAGGGAATTACATAAGGGTCCTGCTCAGGAAATACATTGATGCCAACATACACAACATTCTTACCTTTAAATTTATTGATCACCGCTTGGAAATGCGGAAATTCGACTCTGCAAGGGCCACAACCCGGAAACCAAAACGTAAGCAACACAACTTTACCCTTTAGGTCTTTCAAATTTAATTTGCCATTGCTTGTATAAAGCCCCAACTCAAAAGGATAAGCAGGAACTGCCGTGCTGTTCCTGATCGTTTCGATATCTTTCACAACCTGCTGGCTATCCTTACCTATTTTCTCCCCATAAAATTCAAGCGCTGTATAAAGCTGATCGGTTGGAAGTTTGGCAAATTTCACAGCTAGGCTGTCATAGACGACGTTAACATCACCGATTTTTTCCAGTAAGGAAGTTTTCTTCAACGCCATAAAATCATTAATGAAATTAAACTTTGGAAGTTTTACTTGGTCAAGTTTGACAAAGGCATCTTTATAGTTTTGGTCTTGCTCCAATTTATTAATCTGTATTAATGATTCCACAACTTGTTTCCTGATTACCCATTCTTTTTGCTCATCCATCTCGTTGATCAACGCTAAGGCTTTTTTAGGGTCTGTTTGCAGATAGTCGTCAGCTAAATGTATCATTCCGGACGCAGACCAGTTAAATTTTTGGGGGGGGTATAGTTTACTGAGGATTTCAAAGTAATTGATCCTGTCGTTGAGGTTTGTGGCGTCTGCGCCTAACCAATATAGCGCCTGGGCGCCACGTTCACTTGTGGGAAAGCGCTTTACAAAATCAAAAACTTTCTGTTTGTAATAAATCGGATCGCCATCCTTAAAAGACATCAAATACATAAATGCGTAATCGGCATTTGAAGAATCCGACAGGGTTGCTTTTTTTACATATTCAGCCGACAAATCGTTTTGCCCCCACCTATCAGCATCTTCCGAAAGCATAAACCAAACTTTCGCATTTTTTGGCTCCATTTCGACCACTTTAAGCAAAAATTCCTTTGCCTGTGGCATTTCAGCATTATAATAAACCGTGCCAATAGCCAACGGAATATTCACATTGTCTGGAAATTTTTTTATCCAGGTTCTATACCCTTCAATAACAAGTGGATTACTTATACCCATGGCATATATATAAGCCTTATGTGCGCCCACATTGTTCATATTGGTATCCAGTGCAGCCCGGGCTTTTTTTATTTCGTCAGAAGATGCAGGACCGGTCCGAACAGGCATTTGTGCCGAAACCTGCCCGGCAGCGCAGATGTTTATTAATAAAATGATATATACGATATATTTTAGCTTGTTTTTCATCATCGACTGATTATAATGAGCTATTTTCTGTTTGGCTTTGAGGCAGGTTTAAATTTATTAAATAATAATTTTATAGCTGGGAGCCAGTTTTTACGTTTAGACTATTTTATTTACAACCACAAAATTGCCCTGGTTTAAATAGGTATGTGCAAAAAAAGGGCAGGGCACCTTCGCAAGCTCATCCGGCTCAACGCGGAATGCCGCATTTTCAATATTAAAATTGGTTAGTACATCGCTAACGGCTAGTAAACTTGGGTAGTCAGGGTGCCGGTCCAATTCCGCGCTCACGGCAGCAGGGTCAATATTAATTGATAGGGATTTCAACAGCTTATGCAAGGCCGCATCTGCATTTTGTTGTTTTGTAAAAGAAGGCATGAAATAGGTTAATTGGTTATGCCTAAACCTATGGCATTAACTTTAAGTTATACAAAATTTTACACGAATGAGCGTTATTAGTAGACAAACATCAAAATGAGCGTTGAAATGGCATCCATTTCAAAAGATCACTTGGTCATTTTGTGAAAATATGGACAATTACAGTGAGAGTGGTACATATACTATAACTTTCGGTTAAAGTATTCTCTTGGTTTTTACCAGCCTCTTGTTCAGATAATCAAAAAAGGCGTTTTATATGCAGTTCCGATATTCAGTATGGTCTTATCATCCAGTACAATATTGTTCCCGCTTATGGTTTTGATTTTATCGGTATTCACGATAAATGACCGGTGAATGCGTGAGAAGTTTTCAGGTAGATGCTGTTGCAGCTCACCCATGGTTAAGTAGGTGATGTCATGCTTGCCGTCAGCGGTATGAATGATGATATAGTTCAACGCCCCTTCTATAAAGGTAATATCCGCCGTTGTGATCCTGATCATCTTACC
>JACXTT010000457.1_pt1 | contig 69679 bp, 61 predicted proteins | sample 9270951 | NCBI WGS metagenome assembly JACXTT01 (sample SAMN15532306, study PRJNA645909) | rock metagenome | isolation source: weathered quartz diorite | place: Puerto Rico | collected 2017-06-21 | reverse complement strand
ACTCAACCCAAGAAGGAGAAGATCAAGAACTTATCCACAACGTGAGCACCTTGTGCACATAAATCGTGTGGGTCAAAATTGAATGGAAAGCTCGGGTCAAGCTTCAACGCAATTCAACAAGTTTGGGAAGTAATCTTTATTCGTTCCTTAGTGCGTTGATTGACATAGTTTTTTTCTACTATTCGATGACGCCCAGAATGCGGCAGACGTATGTCACATCTGAAATTGTCCTCATGATTGTCAAGATCATGACCATTGCCCCAGCAGATTTACAAGATTCATTGATCAGAAAAATTGTCCATGAGACAAGACTGATCATTGCTCATGGAAGCGTTGAGCGAACTGCATCCAAGATCGAAGTTATGAATCTTCTCATCGTATTGAGAGAGCTTGGGCAAAAGTATCTTTTGGATGAAAGATCTATTCTTCATGTCTTTGATGTGGACACTTCAAATGGCGCATTTGTGTTTAGTCGGAACTTCGATTACTTTCAACTCGTTTTTTTACTCTCATATGTTGGAGGCGTGGCGCAACATTCATTGTTAATACGCGCGGCGATTGAACATTCCACTAAACGATTTAATGATTCGGATTGGGCTCAAAGTGCAGAATGTGTTTTCATACTTCTTGATGTGATGACCTGCCCATATGTGCTACGCGAAGACAAAATCAAGCTTGCAAAAACAGTACTCCGCCATGTCTCCGATGTGGGAGTCACGGCTCGGGCCGAAAGTCTCATTGCAGCGATAGGAGACAAGCCTTGGTTTTTTGGTTGGGACAAGCAAACCGATCTAGCCTTAGTTTTGAAGAAAAAGGAATTGCGTACTCCCTATTGATGGCCTTAAACTTGAGTCGGGATATGCAGGTCAGATTGATCAAGGCCAGAGTCAAGCGCAAGCTCGGCGAACACAGCAATGTTTCTTAATTGAAACAAAACTGCACCTAGACCGCAAAACTGCTCGAGTGGGGCCTGGCGCCACGGAAGTAGCTGGTCAACGGACACACGATGGGCCGTGCATATCCCCCTTTCGGGTCGTCGATGGCTCCTTCCGCATAGGTGTCTCTTTTTTCATTAGGTGATTGACAGACCTCGGCGAATTCCTTAACTTTGAGTGTGGCTAGCCGCCAGCTTGGTCCCTAGCTTTCCGCTACTGCTAACCGTGATGACTAACTTTTGCGTCGCTCGAGTAGCCGCCACATAAAACACCCGCGCCGCTTCCTGCTCATCCTCCCCCGCCGCAGGCATATGCCCCACACCAGGCAACGCCACCACCGGAAACTCCAGGCCCTTGCTGACCTTCATGGTCATGATCTGGATGGCGTTGGTGCCGGGTATGAAATCGCCCGACCTCTTGCGCACATTGAAGGGCAGCCTGCGCTGCGCTAGTGCGTCAGCGCACAAGTCCATAGTCTTCCAGTCAGCACACAGCACCGCCATGTCGCCCCAAGCGTGGCCTTCCTTGTGGGCATTGGTCAATTCGTCGGCAATGGCAAAGGCTTCGTCGCGCAGTGTGGGCAGGCGGATGATGCGCGGGCCCTCTCCCTCGCGCCCGCAACTTATGGGCTTGAGCAGCGGTATGCCGTCATCGTCTTTCTCTTCCGCCGTCAGCAGGTCCGCCGCAACCAAGCTGGCGGTTTGCAATATCTGTTTGGTGTTGCGGTAGTTGATCTTCAGGATGGTGGTGCGGCCCTGCGCCTGAATGCCCACGCTCTTGAAGCTGAACTGCTTGCTGCGCGCCCGTTCGTAAATGCTTTGCGCATCGTCGTACAGCACCAGCAGGCTGTTGGTGGTGGGGTCCACCATCTGCGTGACCAGCTTGAGCCATTCGGGCGCGAAGTCGTGACCTTCGTCGATCATCACGGCCTGGTATTGGCCGCTGGGGATTTGCTGGCGGTCCACGGCGGTGATAACGCGGTGAACCATGTCGTCCATCATGGAGGACACCTGTAATCGGCTATCAGGCAGCGTCTGCCCAAACGCCACCAGTTGGTCGCGGCACCACTTATGAAAGTGCCGCACATGCACCTTGCCGCCCAGGCCTTTGGCCATCATCACGCTGTGCAGTTTCACGCCCAGCGGTTCGTTGAAGCACAGGATGAGGATGGGTTTGCTGGTGGGTGTGCTGGCCTTGGCCAGGTATTCGGCGCGGTAGCCCAGGATCATGGTCTTGCCCGAGCCCGCCACGCCGTGGATGACGCGGTGGCCGTCGCCCAGGCTGCGGGCCAGTTGCTCCTGCTGCAAGTCCATCACGCGCATGATGTCGGGCAGCTCCGCTTCTGCGTCGTTGTCGTCAAACAGCGCGTCCTGCGTTTGCACGCGCACTTGGGGGAACATGATCCAACGCACGCGGTCCAGTTGCGGCAGGCTGATGGCGCCGCGCATGCCGAAGGGGAACATGGCCCACAGCCGGCTTTGCAGTTCTTCTGCGTCCACGCCTTCCAGCATTTCGTCCTTGCACAGCACGCGGTGCGGCTCCATGGCGTGGTGCAGTTCGGCCGCCTCAAACTGTTTGCGCGTGATGTCGGTAAACACCACGCCGTAGCTCCAGGGGAACGCCAGCTTGCCGGCGTGCGGGCCGTCGGCATGCACCAGTTGCTTGTCGCGCTGCAGTGCGTTGACCACGGTGTGCGCGTACTGGCGCGCTTGCTCCAGTGGGTTGATGACGGTCTTGGGGCCGCTGTCGCCCATGATTTCCCAGTTTTGCTTGTCGGCCTGCAGGATGGTGGTGAGTTTCCAGTCCTTCACCTCCAGCACCAGAATGCCGCGGCGCGGGTGCATCACGCAAAAGTCGGGGTGGGTGCTGCGTGGCCCCATGGGCACGTCGTACCAGAGCAGGTAGTCGTCGTCGAGCTTGCTTTCCAGCCGCTCGGCCAGCCGGCGCTCGCCGCTGGTCATGCGCGAAACGCAGCTTCCCAATGCAGGAATGAGAGTCGCCATTCCGGTTTCACCCCCCTAGAGTGAATGTGTTTTTCTGTAACCATGATGCGGCCAAAGTCGCCCGCTGGCTAGGGGAGTTTCACCGGCTGTTGGATTTTTACAAACAAAACAAGCCTACAGCCCGCATGCAGATTGCGCAAGCAGCTATCAAAAACATAGTGCTAGGCGCCAATTGCGGGGACCCTACCGAACGGAGGTCGTTGCCCCGCAGGCGCCTGCACCCCGCCCTCTGGTCCGTCCCTGGGATGTGCACGTGGTGCTGGTGTTGCTGCGTTAGCGGTGCATGTCAGCGCTCCGATGGACTGTCACAGTGCGTGGCTATACTTTGCCCAAACTATTACGTTGGCCCTATGGACTATTACCTGCGTGTTGTTGTTTGCGTGTTGGCGAGCTGCTTTGCGCAGGTGACACTGGCCTGTCCATTCAGCGTGGTCTACAGCGATCAGGCGTCTCCGCCCTACTACCTGGGGGACGGCGCGGCGATTCCCGCGAGGCCCGGCATCGCTGTCGAGCTGCTCACGCTGGCTGCCACCAAGATGGGCTGCAAGATCGAATGGAAACGCCTGCCCGGACGACGCGCCCTGCGTGAACTGGAAAGCGGCGCTGCACATGCCATGCTGCTGTTGTCGTACAGCAAGGAGCGGGCCGCCTACGCCGTCTACCCCATGGCGGGTGACACGCCCGACCTGGCTTTCAGCCTGGCGACGCTGAGTTACAGCGTGTATGTCAAAAGCGGTTCTGCCTTCAAATGGGAGGGCAAACAGTTCACCCCGGCGCAGGCCATCGTGGGAACCAATGCGGGGTATTCGGTGGCGGATGAGGTGCGCAAACTGGGGCCCACCGTGGAAGAGGCGCCCAGCACCGCCAACAACCTGCAGAAGCTGCTGATGGGGCGTATTGCGGCCTATGTGGGGCAGGATTTGCAGGTCGATTTGGTCTTGGAGGACAGTCAGCTCATGGGCGTGCAAAAGCTGCCGGTGCCGTTTTCGTCCAAAGACTATTACCTGCCGTTCTCCAAACAGTTTTTCAACAAATCACCGGCGAACGCCACGCAACTGTGGAAGCAGATTGCCGATGCACGGAAAACCCACGGCAAAGCGCTGGCCAAGAAGTACCTGGATCTGTACTAGCGCTGCGGCGCGGAGCGCGCCCTGGCTAGGGGAGTTTTACCGGTTGTGGCGTTTTTGCAGACGCAAATGGCCTGTAGCCCTCATGCAGTATGCGCGGGCAGCTATCAAAACCATAGTGGTTTGCAGCTGGATCGGCAGCTAGGCGCCGCCACCGTTGGCCGGCTCGTCCTTCGCGTGCGTCAGTGCATGCGCCTGGCGCAGGTAGGTCTGCACGGCGGCCAGGGTGGCGTCGCGTTCGGGGGAGGGGCAGTCGGTCAGCAGGTCGTTCAGGGTCAGCGACGCCAGGGTCAAGGCGTCGCGCAGGGTGTTGAGTGCGGCGGCCAGTTGTTGCATCTGGTCCGCATAGCTTGGGTGGCTGGGGTCGGTGTCCATGGCCTTCTCCCACTGCGGTGCAGTTGGCTGGTGAGACCCCGGCGCGGCTAGAAAGTTTCCCAGTCGTCGCTGCCCGCCGTGGCCAGGGCTACCGGTTGGGTGGCGGGTGCGGGCTGGACTGGCTTGGCCGCTGCCTTTTTGGCGGGGCTGGTCGTCGGCTTTGTGGTCGTCAGGGCGGTGCGTGTCGGTTTGGCCGCCGGTGCGCTGGTGCGCGGCGCGGTTGTCTTGGGTGCATGGTCCTCCGCGCCGAGTTTGAAGGTGGCTACCACCTGCACCAGGTCCTGTGCCTGGCTCTTGAGGCTGCTGGCGGCTGCGGCCATCTGCTCCACCAGCGCCGCATTTTGCTGCGTGGCCTGGTCCATCTGCATGACGGCTTCGCCAACCTGCGAGACGCCGGCGGATTGTTCACCGCTGGCGGCGCTGATCTCGCCCATGATATCGGTCACGCGTTTGATGCTGGCCACCACTTCGGTCATGGTCTCACCCGCCTGGTCCACCAGCGTGGTGCCCTGCTCCACGCGCTCCACGCTGGCGTGGATCAGGGCCTTGATCTCCTTGGCGGCTTCAGCGCTGCGGCCGGCCAAGGACCGCACTTCGCTGGCGACCACGGCAAAGCCGCGGCCCTGTTCACCGGCCCGCGCGGCTTCCACCGCAGCATTGAGCGCCAGGATGTTGGTCTGGAAGGCAATGCCGTCGATCACGCTGATGATGTCGCTGATCTTGTGGCTGGACTCGTTGATGCCCTTCATGGTCTGCACCACCTGGCTCACCACTTCGCCACCGCTCACGGCCACGGTGGAGGCGCTGCTGGCCAATTGGCTGGCCTGTTTGGCGTTGTCGGCGTTCTGTTTGACGGTGGAACTGAGCTCTTCCATGCTGGCGGCAGTTTCTTCCAGGGCGCTGGCCTGCTGTTCGGTGCGCGCGCTCAAATCATGGTTGCCCTGGGCGATTTCAGCGCTGGCCGTGGCCACGCCTTCAGAGCCATGGCGCACGCGAATCACCACGTTGCGCAGGCCGTTCTTCATGGTGTCCATGGCGCGCAGCAGTTGCCCCAGCTCGTCGCCGCCGCTGGTGGTGACCTCGACGGTGAGGTCACCCGCGGCCACGGCCTCAGCCAGCAACACACCCTGAGCCAGCGGCCGGGTGATGCTGACGGTGATGGACCAGGCCATGATCACGCAGGCCAGCACGGACAGCGCGATGGTGGTGATGACGGTGATACGGGCGTTGCCGGCCACGACCTGGGCACTGGCCCAACCCTCGGCGGCGATCTTGGAGTTGTAGTCGTTGATGACGGTGATGTCGGCCAGTGCGGCATTGAAGGCGGTGCTGCTTTCCTTCTTGTAGGCCTCAATGGCTTTGGCCTTGCCGTCTGCGCCGCTGCGCGCCTCTTCCACAATTTTCTGGCCGGCACTAAACCAGGCGGCACGGTGCTCCATGAAGCTGGCCATGGCGGCTTTCTCGGTGTCCGAATCCATCACCGCTTGCATCTTGGCCTCCAGCTCGCTGATCTTCTTCTTGCCGGAGTTGATGCGTGCTTCCTGTTCGTCGATCTCTTTGGGCGTGTCAGAAATCATCAGCCGCGCTTCGGCCCGGCGGATGTCATTGATGGCACCACGCAAGGCGGCTCCCATCTCGACGCCAGGCAGGTAGTTGGTGGCAATGTCTTGGGTGTTCTGCGTTACCTTGCCCAGCTGCATCAGGGCCACCAGCCCCAGCACGATGGTGAGCAGGGCGGCCGCGATAAACGCGATGCTCAGTTTGACGCCGATCTTGATGTTGGCCAGTTGCTGCATGTTCGACTCCAATGGAATGGGGACACGAGGACGGGATGGGCACAGAAAAGATATTGCCGCGATCCCGCGCGCAGTGCAAACAAAACTTGCGCCAGCGCATGCACCAAAAGCGTGTATTGATGCCAATTGGGCTGCCAGCCATTGAAAAGCATGTGCAGGTAGCTATCAAAAAAATAGCGAAATGCGGCAATTGGTCGCCGGGGTGCTGCCCTGGCCGGGCAGCATGTCGCTCAGCCAGCGTGGAACTGGTCGGCGTTCTTGCCGCGGATGGGTGCGTAAAAGGCTTTGATGGCGGCCATGTCGGCGTCCACATTGCCGGTGGGCTGGAACACCGGCCCCAGGCCGCAGATTTTTTTCTCGTAGTCCATATAGGCCATGACGATGGGCACCTGCGCGCCCACGGCGATGTAATAAAAGCCGGTCTTCCAGTAGCGTGCCTTGCTGCGCGTGCCCTCGGGCGGCACCACCAGGTGCAGCGGGCCGTCGGCATTGCGCAGGGCCTGGATGGAGGCTTCCACCAAATTGCTGGATTTTTCGCGCTGCACGGGGATGCCGCCCAGCCACATCATCACCGCGCGAAACGGAAAGCGGAACAGCTGGGCCTTGCCCATCCAGTAGATGTTCAGGCGCAGCGCAAAGGCGGCCATCAGGGTGTAGGGCAGGTCCCAGTTGCTGGTGTGCGGCGCGGCAATGAATACGCTTTTGCGGCAGCCCGCGGGCAGGCTGCCTTCTAGCTTCCACCCGGTCAGCCGCAGAAACGCCACCGAGAAGGCGCGCAGCACGGTGTTGACGATGGGGGTGTCGAAAAGGGTGTGGTGCATGCGGTATTTTCGTTGACACAAGGGTGCGATACTCCACCCGAATTCGTTGGAATTACCAAAATTAAGGCAGCCCACTGCCAGGAGACTTTTATGCTCAAGACCGCATGGTTTGCGGTACTGTGTTGGCCCTTGCTGATCTGGGGTCAAGAGATCACTTTGGTGGCCGCAGCGGATCGGTACCCTCCGTATGTCGATCCGCAAATGCCCGGAGAAGGCTTGGCGATGGAGATCGTGCGGGCCGCCTTCAAGACCCAGGGCTACAACGTCAAGCTCGAAACCATTCCCTGGGCGCGCGCGGAGAAGGGGGTCAGCGAAGGACGCTACGACATCCTGGTGGATGTGTGGCGTACCGAGGCACGGACCAAGGAGTTCCTGTTCTCGGCGCCCTACGCGGTGAGCAAGATCAAATTCATCAAACGCAAAGACAACCCATTTGAATTCACGGGGATGGACAGCCTGAGCGGCCTGCACATTGGCGTGGTGCGCGGCTACGGCTACAGCGATGCATTCAACGCGGCCACCACGTTCACACGCGAGGAAGTGCCCAGCATGGAGCACAACCTCAACAAGCTGTTGCTCAAGCGCATAGACCTTACGCTAGAAGATGAAATCGCGGCGCGCAGCCTGATGCGCCAGATGGCCCCCAAGCTGGTGGATCAGATCGATTTCACCAGCAATGCGTTGATCAGCAACCCGCTGTACGTGGCGGCAGGCCTGAAAAATCCGCACCACAAAGAGATCGTCGAAGCCTTCAATCGGGGCATGTTGTTGATCCGGGCCGATGGCACTTTTCTCTCTATCGAAAAGCGCTACGGTCTGGCGAAATAGCATTTCCCGCCATGGGGATGGCGCCTGCCTGGCACGCGGTTAATGCGCTGACCCGTAAGCTGCGTCGTGGTCCCGGTCCGGGCGATGGGCCGGGTCGACGTGGGTCATGAGGTTCAGCACGCGGTGGCGTTGCATCACGGCGGCGCGCGCGGCCACGGCGATGTTGTGGCCGGCCTCTACGGTCAGCGTGGCATCTACTTCGATATGCGCGTCCACCACGATCATGTCGCCCATCTTGCGTGTGCGCACATCGTGCACACCGGCCACGCCGGGCGTGGCGGCCAGGGTGGCGCGAATGGCCTGCACCTCTTCTTCGTCCACGGCGCGGTCCATCAGATCATTGAGCGCATCCCAACCGAACGACCAGCCCATCTTGCCCACCAGAAAGCCCACCACCAGCGCGGCAATCGGGTCCAGCAGCGGGTAGCCGGCCAGGTTGCCCAGCAGGCCAATGCTCACCACCAGGGACGATGCCGCGTCCGAGCGCGCATGCCAGGCGTTGGCCACCAGCAGGCTGGATTTGACGCGCTTGGCCTGCTCCAGCATGTAGCGAAACAGCAGTTCCTTGGCCGCGATGGCGGCCAGCGCCACCCACAGCGCCGCGGTGTGCACCGTGGCAATGGAGTGCGGGCTTTGCAGCTTTTGCAATGCCGACCAGGCCATGCCCAGGCCCACCGCCAGCAGCAGCGCACCCAGCGCCAGGGAGGCGGCGTTTTCAAAACGCTGGTGGCCGTAGGGGTGGTCCAGGTCGGCGCCCTTCTGGCTGTGGCGGTTGGCAAACAGCACGCCAAAGTCTGCCACCAGGTCGGACAGCGAGTGGATGCCGTCGGCCACCAGGCCCTGCGAGTGGGCCCAGAGGCCAACCACGACCTGCGTGGCCGACAGCACCACATTGACCGCCGCGCTGACCCAGGTGCTGCGCGACGCCACCGCAGCACGCTCGGCCACGGTGTGCGTGGCGTGCTCGGAGTCGTCGTCGAGGTTGACGAATTGCATGGGGTTGTTTCTTTCCAAGTACCCGTTCAGGCTGAGCCTGGCCTGTCCTGAGCTTGTCGAAGAGGCGAAGTCTTCAGCAAGTCCTTGATTTGCAAGGGCTGCGTTTCGACAAGCGCAACGCGAACGGACGTGTTCAACATGGCCCTAGCTCAGGTGCTTTCCGGCAATGCCCGCCAGTTCAAACATGGTCACCTGCTCTTTGCCAAACACCTTCAGCAGCTTGGCGTCGGCGTTGATGGCGCGCTTGTTGGTGACGTCTTGCAGGTTGTGGGCCTTGATGTAGTCCCACAGCTTTTTCATGACCTGCGGGCGGGCCACCAGCTCGGGGCCGATCACCGCAGCCAGTTCGGCGCTGGGGGTCTTGCCGCTGGCGGCGGTGACTTTGCGTGGGGCTTTGGGTTTGGCTTCCTTGGGGGTTTTGGCAGCAGCCTTTTTTGCAGGTGCTTTTTTGGCTGCAGCGCCCGTGGATGTTGCGCGGCCAGCTCCTGTTTTTGTAGCGGCTGTTTTGGTTGCGGTCTTGGCCGCCGTCTTGCGCGGTGGGAACTTGCTGGGGGCGAACTCGAAGTTCACCTTGCCGGCTTCGGCGTCCCAGGCCAGCATGGCCTTGAAGGCACGGCGCGTGCGCATGCTGACAAACTTCTCCAGCATGTCGGTCTTGCCGGTTTCCAGCAGCTTGGTCATCTGTGCGCGCTCGATGGGTTGCTGCAGGATGATCTGGCCGCTCTTGAAGTCGCAGCTTGGGGTGGGGTGCTCCATGGTCGGCACGGATTTATTGCAGACGTAGTTCTTGCCATGCTCGAACACCGTTCCGCCGCACTTGGGGCAGGTGCCCAGGGGTTCCTTGCCGGTGAAGTCGATGATCTCGCCGCTCTCTTCGCCGGCCTTGTCGTCGCCAAAGTCGAACTCCAGCTTGTAGTTCTTGGCCTCTTCATCGAACTTGATGACCATCTCGGCGACAAACGGCCAGCCGGCCTTGGAGCGGAAGCCGTCCAGCGGGCCGATGTGTTTGTCACGCAGGAATTGCTCTACCTCGGCCACTTCAAAGGTGCGCCCGGCGGGTGACTTGCCGAACGAGAAGCCGCAGCCCTCGGAGTCACCGCTCTTGCCGGTGCAGGTGTAGCGGCGGTAGTTCTCCTTGACGATGCCGCCGCAATTGGGGCAGGGCGCCTGCAGCGTCGCATAGTCGCCGGGAATGGTGTCGCGGTCGTATTCCTTGGCTTTCTTGACCATGCGCTCGGTCATGGACGCAATCTCGGCCATGAAGGTCTCGCGGCGCAGTTTGCCGTGTTCCATCTGGTTGAGCTTGTATTCCCACTCGCCGGTGAGCTCGGCCTTGGAGAGTTCTTCCACGCCCAGGCCGCGCAACAGCGTCATCAGCTGGAAGGCCTTGGCCGTGGGGATCAGTTCGCGGCCTTCGCGCAGCATGTATTTTTCGGCAATCAGGCCTTCGATGATGCTGGAGCGCGTGGCCGGCGTGCCCAGGCCCTTTTCCTGCATGGCTTCGCGCAGTTCGTCGTCCTCGACGGTCTTGCCGGCGCCTTCCATGGCGCCTAGCAGGGTCGCTTCGGAGTAGCGTGCGGGCGGCTTGGTCTTGAGGCCCTTGGGGTCGACCGGGTCGCCTTTTACCTTCTCATTCGGCTGCACCGGCACCAGGTTTTGGCCCTTGTCGCCGTCCTTGGCGTCTTCCACTTCGGCGGCGGCTTCCTTGCCGTAAATGGCCAGCCAGCCCGGTTTGACCAGCACCTTGCCTTCGGTCTTGAAGCTGTGCTGCGCGGCCGTCGTGATGCGGGTGGTGACCTGGTATTCGGCGCTGGGGAAAAAGATGGCCATGAAGCGGCGCACCACCAGGTCGTAGACCTTCTGCTCGGCCTCGCTCAAGCCGCTGGGTGCCTGCAGCGTGGGGATGATGGCAAAGTGGTCTGACACCTTGGCGTTGTCGAACACGCGCTTGGTCGGCTTCACGTAGTTGCCCTTGACGGCCTGCGCGGCAAACGGCGCCAGGTGCTTCATGCCGCTGTCGGCCAGCATCTCCATGGTGTTCTTGACGACCGCCACATAGTCTTCGGGCAGGTGGCGTGAGTCGGTACGCGGGTAGGTCAGGGCCTTGTGGCGTTCATACAAAGACTGTGCGATGGACAGCGTGGTCTTGGCCGAGTAGCCGAACTTGCCGTTGGCCTCGCGTTGCAGGCTGGTCAGGTCGAACAGCATGGGGCTGGCCTGCGTCGTGGGCTTGCTCTCTTCGGTCACCGTGGCGGGCTGGCCGCGCACGGCGTCGGCAATGGCCTTGGCCTCCGCCTGGCTCCAGACGCGGTCGGCCTTCTTCTCGGCGTCTTCGGCGTCTTTCTTCCAGGCCGGGTTGAACCACTTGGCCGGGTACTCGCCGGCCTGGGCGGCAAAGCTGGCGTGGATTTCCCAGTAGTCGCGGCTGATGAACTTGCGAATCTGCTCTTCGCGCTCCACCACCACCGACAGCGTAGGCGTCTGCACCCGACCCACGGTGGTCAGAAAGAAGCCGCCGTCGCGCGAGTTGAAAGCGGTCATGGCCCGCGTGCCGTTGATACCCACCAGCCAGTCGGCCTCACTGCGGCAGCGCGCGGCGTCGGCCAGCGGTTGCATCTGCGCATTGGTGCGCAACGCGCCAAAACCGTCGCGGATGGCCTGCGGTGTCATGGACTGCAGCCACAGGCGGCTGACGGGCTTGCCCAGCGGCTTGGCGCCGCCGGCGTATTGCTCGATCAGGCGGAAGATCAGCTCCCCCTCGCGGCCCGCGTCGCAGGCGTTGACCAGTTGGCCCACGTCCTTGCGTTTGGCCAGCTTGACCACGGCGTTGAGGCGCGTCTTGGTCTTGTCCACGGGCTTCAAGTCGAAGTGCGGCGGGATGACGGGCAGGTTGGCAAAGCTCCACTTGCCGCGCTTCACGTCAAACTCCTCCGGCGCCTGGATCTCCACCAGGTGGCCGACCGCGCTGGAGACGACGTAGGTGTCGCTCTCGAAATACTCGTCGTGCTTCTCGAACTTGCCCGCCGTGGGCGTGAGGGCGCGCACGATGTCTTGGGCTACGGAAGGCTTCTCGGCAATGACTAGGGTCTTCATCTGACTACAATCCAGTTCTCGCGCGCACGCGGGTGCGCGCGCTCACATACGCGGGCACGCACATGCGCGCCCATACGATTCACCATACCAAATTTTCCGGACGTTTTGAAACGTGGACAAAAAACGAGCAGACGTGCGCCGGGCCGCCCCAAGCACGGCTAGCCCCCTTGGGGGGCAGCGACCCGCGCAGCGGCGGAGCGTGGGGGCCACCCCCATCTCCAGCAGGCGCATTCAAACCCGCCGCTCCGGCGTGCACGGCAAGGGCGTGTTCGCACTGCAGGACATTGCCGAGGGCGAGACCATCATCGAGTACGTGGGCGAGGTCATTTCCTGGCCTGAGGCGCTGCGCCGCCATCCGCACGACCCCAAGGACCCGAACCACACCTTCTACTTCCATGTGGACGAAGACCATGTGATCGACGCCAAGTTCGGCGGCAACTCCTCGCGCTGGATCAACCACTCGTGCGACGCCAACTGCGAGGCCGATGAAGTGGATGGCCGCGTCTTCATCAAGGCGCTGCGCAATATCCAGGCCGGTGAAGAGCTGAACTACGACTACGGCCTGATCATCGACGAGCCGTACACCAAGAAGCTCAAGGCCGAGTACCCCTGCTGGTGTGGCGCCAAGACCTGCCGCGGCACCCTGCTGGCGCCCAAGCGCGGCAAACGGTAGGCACAGACATGGCAGCGCCGGTGCAATGGCATGCCGAGGCCCTGTGGGAGGCGGTGTCTCCCTTGCTGCCGGGCTTTACCGTGGAAATCCTCCCGGAAATTGATTCCACCAACACCGAGTTGATGCGCCGCGCGCGCGCCGGGCAACTGGAGCCCGTGCTGCTGGTGGCCGAGCGACAGACCGCTGGCCGTGGGCGTCTGGGGCGCGACTGGCAGAGCGAATCGCACAACCAGAACCCCAATCTCACCTTTTCCCTGGGCTTGCCATTGGCCCTGACAGACTGGTCCGGCCTGTCGCTGGCCGTGGGCTTGGCCGTGGTGCAAAGCCTGCACGCAGACCTGCGCCTGAAGTGGCCCAACGATGTCTGGCTCGGTGACCGCAAGCTGGGCGGCATCCTGATAGAAACCGCCAGTGTCGGCGACGCGCGTTACGCAGTGATCGGCATCGGCATCAACATCACACCGCGCGACGCGGCGGGCCTGCGCACGCCGCCGGCGGCGCTGTGCGAACTCTGGCCCGAGGCCACTGCGCCGCTAGCGCTGGCGCGTGTGGCGCTGCCGCTGGTGCAGGCGCTGCAGGCGTTTGTGCGCGAAGGCTTTGCGCCGCTGCGTACCGCCTTCCACGCGCGCGACCTGCTGTACGGCCAGGAGGTGGTCTGCAGCGACGGCCTGACCGGCATGGCGCGCGGTGTGGACGCCAGCGGTGCGCTGCTGGTGCATACTGACCAGGGACTGAAAAAAATCAACAGCGCCGAGGTCAGTGTGCGGCCCATGGCCGCACCCGCTGCGCCCCCGGCCAACCCTGTCTGAACATGCTGCGACTGCTTGTACTGGCCCTGCTTCTGGCCAACGGTGTTTACTTTGCGTGGAGCAACGGCCATCTGCGTGCCTGGGGCTTTGCACCTGCCCAGCAGTCCGAGCCGCAGCGCCTGACGCAGCAGATCAAGCCCGAGGCCCTGCGCGTGCTCAGCGCCGCCGAATTCAGCAAGGTCGAAGCCCAGGTGCAGGCCGATCTGGCGCCCAAGGAGTGCCAGCAGGCCGGGCCGTTTGACGACAGCCAGACCGCTGCCCTGCGCCGCGCGCTGGAAACGGCGCTGCCACCGGGATCCTGGCAGCTCGATGGCGTGCCGGTGCCGGCGCGCTGGATCATCTACATGGGCAAGTACCCCAATGCCGAGGCCCTGGCCCGCAAGCGCGCGGAAATTGCCACCATGAACCTGAAGGTCGAGCCCCTGGAGAACCCGTCGCTGGAGATCGGTTTTTCGCTGGGTGCCTTTGCCAGCCAGACCGCTGCGGCCGAAGAATTGCAGCGCCTGAACCTGCGTGGCATCCACACCGCGCACGTGGTGCAGGAGCGCGCGGAAGGCCGTGCCACCCAACTCAAACTGCCGGCCCTGACCGAGGCCACCAAGGCACGCCTGGGCGACCTCAAACCCGCGCTGGCCGGCAAGCCGTTGAAGGCTTGCAGTTAGGGCGATGCTGAACAAGTACCTCCGTTCGGGCTGAGCCTGTCGAAGCCTTGTGAGCCCTTCGACAAGCTCAGGGCGAACGGGACATGGACTGTCACGCGCAAGAAATAGTCAGGGAATCTCCTGCCCAAAGCGCACGGTAAAGCAGGCGCCGGGCGGCTGCTGGCCGGGGCGGCCGTCTTCGATGGTGACGGTGGCGTGGTGCTGGCGCGCAATTTCCAGCACGATGGGCAGGCCCAGGCCGGAGCCGTCGGCCTCGGTGCCCAGGGCGCGGTAAAAGGGCTGGAACACCAGTTCGCGCTCGGCCAACGGAATGCCTGGGCCCGAGTCTTCCACCTGCACCACCAGGACCTTGCTGAACGGGTCCACCAGCACACGCGCGGTGATCACGCCAGGCCGCTCGGGCAGGGAGGGGGTGTAGTTGATGGCGTTGTCGAGCAGGTTGCGCACCATTTCCTTGAGCAGCGTGGCGTTGCAGGACAGCGCCACGCCGTCGCTGCCGGGCTGTGCGCCTTCGTAGCCCAGGTCCAGGGATTTGTCCATGGCGCGCGGCACGCAGTCGCGCACCACGTCCATCACCAGGCGCGCCAGATCGTGGGTCTGGTGGCCCAGCACCGAGCCGCTGCTTTCGGCCCGCGCCAGGGCCAGCAACTGGTTGACGGTGTGGGTGGCGCGGATGCTGGCGCGCCCGATCTGGCGCAGCGACTGTTTCAGGTCTTCGGCGTTGGCGCCTTCGCGCTGGGCCAGGTCGGCCTGCATGCGCAGGCCGGCCAGCGGGGTCTTGAGCTGGTGCGCGGCGTCGGCCAGGAAGCGTTTTTGCGTGGCGATGGAGTCTTTGAGCCGCAGCAGCAGGTCGTTGACCGAGGACACCAGCGGCACCACCTCCAGCGGCACGGCTTCCACGTCCAGCGGGCTCAGGTCGTCGGGGCTGCGTGCGCGGATGCGTTCCTCCAACCGGTTGAGCGGCTTGATGGCCTGGGCCAGTGCCAGCCAGACCAGCAGCACGGCCAGCGGCAGCACGACGAACTGCGGCAGCATCACGCCCTTGACGATTTCGGTGGCCAACACCGAGCGCTTGTCCACCGTCTCGGCCACCTGCACCAGGGCCGGGCGGGTGAGCGGCGGGTCCAGCCGCACCCACATGTAGGCCACTTTCAGGTCCACGCCCTGGTATTCGGCATCGCGCATGCGCACTTCGCCGACTGGGACTTTTTCGTCATCGGGGGGGGCGGGCAGGTCTTTTTCGCCGCTCAGGTATTCGCCGTCGCTGCCCAGCACCTGGTAGTAGACGGTGTCGTTGTCGTCGGCGCGCAGCAGCTCGCGCGCGGGCAGGGGCAGCACAAACTGGGCGTGCTGCTTGCTCGTGGTGATGAGCTGGGCCAGCGCGCCCACGTTGTATTCGAGCGCGCGGTCAAACGGTTTGCCGGCAATGCTTTGCGCCACCAGCCAGGTCAGCACCAGGCTGATGGGCCACAGCAGCAGCAGCGGCGTGAGCATCCAGTCCAGGATTTCCCCGAACAGCGAGCGTTGTTCGTTCTGGAAAATCTTCACGCGGTCGGCCCGGCGCTGCTGGATTCAGTGTGAAAAAGGCCGCCATCCCTTGCTGGATATGCACAAGCAGCTAGCAAATGCATAGCAATTAGCTTAACCGGGGATCTTCTCAAGGCAATACCCCAGGCCGCGCACTGTGGCGATACGGATGGGGCCCTTTTCAATCTTCTTGCGCAGGCGGTGGATGTAGACCTCGATGGCGTTGTTGCTGACCTCTTCACCCCATTCGCACAGGCGCTCGACCAACTGGTCCTTGCTGACCAGACGCCCGGTGCGCTGCAGCAGCACTTCCAGCAAGCCCAACTCGCGGGCCGACAGCTCCACCATCTTGCCGTCGATGGTGGCCACGCGCCCGGCCTGGTCGTAGGTCAGCGGGCCGTGCTTGATGCTGCTGGACGTAGCACCCATGCCACGGCGCACCAGGGCGCGTACGCGGGCTTCGAGCTCCTGCAGGCTGAAGGGTTTGGCCATGTAGTCGTCGGCGCCGTAGTCCAGCCCCTTGACGCGCTCGTCCACGCTGTCGGCGGCGGTCAGGATCAGCACGGGCAGCGAAGAGCCGCGCCCGCGCAGTTTCTTGAGCACCTCCAGGCCGTGCAACTTGGGCAGGCCCAGGTCGAGGATCAGCAGGTCGAATTCGGTGTTGGTCATCAGCGCGGCGTCGGCCTCGGTACCGCTGGCCACATGGTCCACGGCCGCGCCGGCACTGCGCAGCGCGCGCAACAGGCCATCGGCCAGTACCTGGTCGTCTTCGGCAATCAAAATCCGCATAGTTGTCTCCTCGGCGCGCTGTGGTCAGGCTGTGTCTGCCATTCTAGGCCTGCACTTTTTCTGCGGACTTACGTTAGATCAATGTCCGCTGTAGGCTTCCAGCCCCAGCGCCACGACGGTGGCGACCTCGGGGCTGACGGCGGCGTGCAGTTCGGCTTCGGCCTGTGCCACGGCGGCCTGGTAGGCGGTGAGCCAGGCCAGACCGGTGGCGGTGAACTGCACCTTGCGCGCCCGTGCATCCGCCGGGTCGGCCACGCGCGTCACCATGCCCCAGGCCTCGCACTGGTCCACCAGCGTGCCCATGGCCTGCTTGCTCATGCCGGCGGCCTGCGCCAGCGCGGTCAGGCGCGCGCCTTGCACCGGCAGGTGGCGCGTGATGTGGATGTGGGCGGCGCCCACTTGCCCGCGCGCCGCGAGGTTGGACAGGCCCAGCGGCAGGTCCGGGTGGCGGGCCATCAGCTGCGTCACCCGGGCGTCAAACCGCGCCAGCGCCAGACGCAGCCAGTGGCCCAGATGGTTGCTGCGCCAGGCGTCGGTGACAGGGGTGGAAGGCATGACCCAAATGGTAATGCAAACTGACTAATAAATGTGTTTACGCATTTCAACCAATGCGCTTAAACTACTGTTCAAGCATCCAGCCTGTTGTTAATGCCAGATGCAAAAATGCCCCCAACGTATTGATTTTTAAGGAGATTCCCCATGGACGCACCCGTCAAAGGCCTGAACATGAATGGCGCCAACAGCGAAAAAGCCAAGGCCCTGCAAGTGGCCTTGGCCCAGATCGAGAAGCAATTTGGCAAGGGCACCATCATGCGCCTGGGCGAGGGCGAGGTGATTGAGGACATCCAGGTGGTCTCCACCGGCTCGCTGGGCCTGGACATCGCCCTGGGCGTGGGCGGCCTGCCACGCGGCCGTGTTGTCGAAATCTATGGTCCGGAATCCTCCGGCAAGACCACGCTGACGCTGCAGGTGATTGCCGAGATGCAAAAGCAAGGCGGCCAGTGCGCCTTTGTCGACGCTGAGCATGCGCTGGACGTGCAGTACGCGCAAAAGCTGGGTGTGAACCTGCAAGACCTGCTGATCAGCCAGCCCGACACCGGTGAGCAAGCGCTGGAAATCGTCGACAGCCTGGTGCGCTCCGGCGCGGTGGACCTGATCATTGTCGACTCGGTGGCGGCGCTGACGCCCAAGGCCGAACTCGAAGGTGAAATGGGTGACTCCTTGCCCGGCCTGCAGGCCCGCCTGATGAGCCAGGCGCTGCGCAAGCTCACTGCCCACATCAAGAAGACCAACTGCATGGTCATCTTCATCAACCAGATCCGCATGAAGATCGGCGTGATGTTCGGCAGCCCCGAAACCACCACCGGCGGCAACGCGCTGAAGTTCTACGCCTCGGTGCGCCTGGACATCCGCCGCACCGGCACCATCAAGAAGGGCGAGGACTCCATCGGCAACGAAACCAAGGTCAAGGTCGTCAAGAACAAGGTCAGCCCGCCGTTCAAGACAGCCGAGTTCGACATCCTGTTCGGCGAGGGCATCAGCCGCCACGGCGAAATCATCGACATGGGCGTGAACGCTGGCATTCTGGAGAAATCTGGCGCCTGGTATGCCTACCAGGGCGAGAAGATCGGCCAGGGCCGCGACAACGCCCGCGAGTTCCTGCGCGAGAACCCCGACCTGTCGGTGGAAATCGAAAACAAGGTGCGCGAATCGCTGGGCATTCCGCTGCTGCCGGTGGCCGAGCCCGAAGTGAAAGCCGCCAAGGGCAAAAAGGCCGACAAAGCCGAGAAATCTGAATAAAAAGTGCCCCCAGTGCCCGTGGAATATGCGCAAGCAGCTATTGAAAAGATAGCAATTCACGGGTGACTGCGGGGATTTTGCAGATGGCCACCACTACCTTGTCCCTGACCGGACGGGCTTTGCGCCTGCTCAGCGGCCGCGAACATTCGCGCGCCGAGCTGGAGCGCAAGCTGGCGAAGTTTGAGGAAGAACCGGGCCAGCTTGCCAAGGTATTGGATACGCTGGCGGCCAAGGACTTCATCAACGAAGGCCGGGTGGTGGAATCCGTCATTCACCGCCGCGCCGCCAAGCTGGGCGCGTCACGGATCAAGCAGGAGTTGCAGCAAAAGGGGTTGGAGCCCGACGCAGTTGCCCACGCCGTTGATCAGTTGCGCGCCAGCGAGGTGGCGCGGGCGCGCGAAGTCTGGCGCAAGAAATTTGGCCAACCGCCTGCCGATGCGGCCGAGCGCGGCAAGCAGATGCGCTTTCTGGCCAGCCGCGGCTTTGGCGGCGACACCATCCACCGCGTGGTTGCGGGGGGCGACGAGGACTGAGTCGCCGTCGATGTGCGGATCAAGTCCGTTCGCGTTGAGCTTGTCGAAACGCCGCCTCTACATTGAGGAAGGCTTCGACAGGCTCAGCCCGAACGGAGGTGCTTGTTCCGCGCCGTACGGACTGTGTGTGCCCGTCGCGTCGGCTTTACAAGTCCAGCATCAAGCGCAGGTTTTGCACCGCCGCGCCGCTGGCACCCTTGCCCAGGTTGTCCAGCCGGGCGACCAGCACGGCCTGGTGCACGGCCTCGTTGGCAAAGACGCGCAGTTCCATCTTGTTGGTATCGGCCAGCGCCACCGCATCCAGTTTGAGGTCGTCCGTGGGCGCCTCCACCGTGACCCACTCGCTGCCCGCGTAGTGGCGGGCCAGCGCGGCGTGCAGGTCCTGGGCGCCGGGTTTGCCGGGCAGGGTGTCCAGGTGCAGCGGCAACTGCACCAGCATGCCCTGCACGAAATTGCCCACCGAGGGCACGAACAGCGGGCGGCGGGTCAGGCCCGTGTAGCGCGTGATTTCGGGGATGTGCTTGTGCTTGAGGCCCAGCGCATACAGCTCAAACGGCGGCGCCTTGCCGGCCTCGTAGGCCTCGATCATGCTGCGCCCGCCGCCCGAGTAGCCGCTGACCGACGGCAGGCAGACCGGGAAATCGGCTGGCAACAGGCCTGCATCGACCAGCGGGCGGATCAGCGCAATCGCGCCGGTGGCGTAACAGCCGGGGTTGGCGACGCGGCGCGCCTGGCGCACGGCCTCGTGCTGGCCTGCAGCGAGTTCGGGAAAGCCGTAGACCCAGCCCGGTGCGGTGCGGTGGGCGGTGGATGCATCGATGATCTTGGGACCGGGCTGGCCGCTGGTGCGCGCCAGTTCATCCACCATGGCGACGGATTCGATCGCGGCGTCGTCATGCAGGCACAGCACCACCAGGTCGGCCTGGGCCATCAGGGCGCGTTTGGCCTGCGCGTCCTTGCGCAGTTCGGGGGCAATGCTGAGCAGCGTCACGCCGGGCAGGGTCTGCAGGCGTTCGCGGATTTGCAGGCCGGTGGTACCGGCTTCGCCATCAATGAAGATTTTTTTCATACCACATCCTTGTAAGCCTGGCGCAAAAATTGTGCAACGCAACATGATACATTCCTAGTTGATGTGTCCCGTGCCAGGCGCAATGCAGATCTTCGCGCGCCCTGGTGAAAATTGTCCAGTCCAGAGAGAGACGTCATGAAGATTCACGAGTACCAAGGCAAGGAAATCTTGCGTCAATTCGGCGTGCCGGTGCCCCGCGGCATCCCCGCTTTCACAGTCCAGGAAGCCGTGGAAGCGGCCCAGAAGCTGGGCGGCCCGGTGTGGGTCGTCAAGGCGCAAATCCACGCCGGTGGGCGTGGCAAGGGCGGCGGCGTCAAGGTGGCCAAGTCCATTGACGACGTCAAACGTCTGGCGGGCGAGATCCTGGGCATGCAGCTCAAGACGCACCAGACCGGCCCCGAAGGCCAGAAGGTGCGACGCCTCTACATCGAAGACGGCGCCGACATCAAGAACGAACTGTATGTTTCGCTGGTGACCGACCGCGCTACCCAGAAGGTGGCCCTGATCGCGTCGAGCGAAGGCGGCATGGACATCGAGGAAGTGGCCCACTCCACCCCCGAAAAGATCATCACCGAGATGATTGATCCCCTGACCGGCATTACCACTGCGCAAAGCAAAAAGGTGGCCGCAGCCATCGGCCTGACCGGCGCTTCTGTGGACCAGGCCGTGGACATCTTCGCCAAGCTCTATAAGTGTTACATGGACACCGACGCGTCGCTGGTGGAAATCAACCCGCTGAACTGCGACAGTAAGGGCAATGTGATGGCGCTGGACGCCAAGTTCAACTTTGACTCCAACGCGCTGTTCCGCCACCCTGAAATCGTGGCCTACCGCGACCTGGACGAAGAAGATCCGGCCGAAGTGGAAGCCTCCAAGTTCGACCTGGCCTACATCAGCCTGGACGGCAACATTGGCTGCCTGGTCAACGGTGCCGGTCTGGCCATGGCCACGATGGACACTATCAAGCTGTTTGGCGCCGAGCCCGCCAACTTCCTGGACGTGGGCGGCGGCGCCACTCCCGAGAAGGTGACAGAAGCTTTCAAGATCATGCTGAAGAACCCCAAGGTCAAGGCCATCCTGGTCAACATCTTCGGCGGCATCATGAAGTGCGACACCATCGCCACCGGCGTGATCACCGCCTGCAAGGCCACCAACCTGAATGTGCCGCTGGTCGTGCGCATGAAGGGCACCAATGAAGAACTCGGCAAGAAGATGCTGGCCGAAAGCGGTCTGCCCATCATCAGCGCCGACACCATGGCCGAAGCGGCCCAGGCAGTCGTCAAGGCAGTGAAGGCTTAAGGAAACATCATGTCTATCTTCATCAACAAAGACACCAAGGTCATTACCCAGGGCATCACCGGCAAGACCGGCCAGTTCCACACCGAAAAGTGCCAGGAATACGCAAACGGCAAGAACTGTTTTGTCGCGGGCGTGAACCCCAAGAAGGCCGGCGAATCGATCTTCAACATCCCAATCTACGCCTCCGTCAAGGAAGCTGCGTCGAACACCGGTGCCACCGTCTCCGTGATCTACGTGCCCCCGGCTGGTGCTGCTGCGGCCATCTGGGAAGCCGTCGAAGCTGATCTGGATCTGGCGATTTGCATTACCGAAGGCATTCCGGTCAAGGACATGCTGGAAGTGCGCAACCGCATGAAGGCCAAGGAAGCTGCTGGTGGCAAGAAGACACTGCTGCTGGGCCCGAACTGCCCCGGCCTGATCACGCCCGATGAAATCAAGATCGGCATCATGCCCGGCCACATCCACCGCAAGGGCCGCATTGGCGTGGTCAGCCGCTCCGGCACGCTGACCTATGAAGCTGTGGCGCAATTGACCGAAATTGGTCTGGGCCAGTCGTCCGCCGTCGGTATCGGTGGCGACCCGATCAATGGCTTGAAGCACATCGACGTGATGAAGGCCTTTAATGACGATCCCGACACCGACGCCGTCATCATGATTGGCGAAATCGGTGGACCCGACGAAGCCGAAGCCGCCCGCTGGTGCAAGCTGAACATGAAGAAGCCTATCGTCGGCTTCATCGCGGGCGTGACCGCGCCCCCCGGCAAGCGCATGGGCCATGCCGGTGCGCTGATCTCCGGCGGTGCGGATACGGCGGATGCCAAGCTGGCGGTGATGGAAGAGTGCGGCTTCAAGGTCACACGCAATCCGTCCGAAATGGCGAAGTTGCTCAAAGCGCTGCTGTAAATACAATAGTTGCTCGCCACACCGAGCCGCGCGGTCCCCCGGGTTCTTGCGCGGCCCCAGTGCCCAGGCCACGCGTCTGGGCATTTTTTTTGGGATTTTGAGACTGGGAAAACGCATGGAGTCGTTGCAGAGCGTGGATTTCTGGATCGGTCTGTTCAAGATCGTCTGGATCAACATCATCCTGTCGGGCGACAACGCGGTGGTCATTGCGCTGGCCGCACGTGCCTTGCCCCCGGCGCAGCAAAAAAGGGCCGTGCTGCTCGGCTCCGGGGCCGCCGTGGTGCTGCGGGTGATCCTCACGGTGGTGGCGGCCAAGCTGCTGGAAATGTCGTTTCTGCAGATCGCGGGCGGTGTATTGCTGCTGTGGATCGGTGTGCAGTTGCTGCGCGACGAGGAGGATGGGCGCGGTGACGGCAAGACACACGGCGGCCTGATGGCGGCGGTGCGCACCATCCTGATCGCAGACGTGGTGATGAGTCTGGACAACGTCATTGCCGTCGCTGCAGCGGCCAAAGGCAGCATGACCTTGCTGGTGCTGGGCTTGGCCATCAGCATTCCGCTGGTGATTTCTGGCAGCACCCTGATGATCCGCCTGATGGAGCGCTTTCCCGTCATCGTTGTGCTGGGCGCGGCCCTGATCGGCTGGGTAGGCGGCGAAACCATCGCCAGCGATACGGCGCTGGCCGGGTTCTCAGCCAGCCACGGCTGGCTGCACTACACGGCAGCGGTCACGGGGGCTGCGCTGGTGTTGGGGCTGGGACGCGTGATGGCACAGCGCTTCAAGGCCAAGACACTCTGAATCCTGCGCCACGGTGCGCCCTGCGCCCGCCCGCTTGTCGATTCCCGGGGCCGTTCGTCAAAAAACCATGTGTTTGCGTGAAGAAGTCCCTTGTCGGCGGAGCCACCGTCTGATAACGTAACCGCTAGCCTCGATCTTGGTGGTCGGGCGTTGTGGTGGCCGGGTCTGGGATACAGGTGCCGGCCGTTCCCAAAGGGGTGGGTAGCACGTGGCGAAATCATCTTCATCGAAGGCAGGGCCCTTTTGGCGCAGCGACTGGTTTGCAGGCGTTGCCATCGTGCTCGCGGCGATGGCGTTGCACGTGGGAACCGACTTTATCGGCACGCTGGAGCGGCGGTTTTACGACTTTGCCAGCACCAGCACCTCGCGCCAGCCGTCGGACCGCATCGCCGTCATTGCCATTGACGACCAGAGCATTGCCAACATCGGACGCTGGCCCTGGCCGCGTGATGTCCACGCCAAGCTGATCGACCTGCTGGCGGCCGCCAAAGCCAAGACCATCGTGCACACGGCGTTCTTTTTCGAGCCCCAGGTCGACCCCGGGCTGGTGTTCATCCGCAAGATGAAGGAGGCCTTGGGCAGCAGTGCCGATGCCGGTGCCAGCAACGAGCAACTGGGCAAGCTGATTGCCGAAGCCGAAGTCGCACTCGACACCGACGCAGTGTTGGCTGACAGCATGCAGCGCGCTGGCAATGTGCTGTTGCCCTCGGTGTTCACCCTGGGCGAGCAGCAGGGCAAGCCGGACAATCCGCTGCCCCCCTATGCCCTGAAGAGTGCCCTGGACGAGAACAACGGTTTCTCCATTTCAGCCGTGCGCGGCTTGCAGCCGATTGAAGCCATTGGCAACGCGGCGGCAGGCATAGGGCACCTCAATCAATTTCCTGACGTGGATGGCGCGGTACGGCTGGAGCCGTTGCTGGTGAACTATTACGGCAAGGCCGTACCGTCCATGGCCCTGCTCGCCGCAGTCAAGAGCCTGAACCTGGCATCGACAGATATCAAACTCAATCGGGGTGAATCGGTGCAGATTGGCAAGTTGCGTGTCAAAACCGATGACGCTGCACTCATGCTGCCGCAGTTCTACAAGGGGCGCGACGGCAAGCCGGCGTTTGCGGTGGACTCTTTCTACGACGTGCTCACGGGCAAGATCCCGGCCACTAAATATGCCGACAAGATCGTGATCATCGGGGCCACGGCGGCCGGTGTGGGCGTGCAGTTTCCCGTGCCCGGCAACGCGGCCCTGTCGCCGGCGGAAACCATTGCACACATCACCTCCAGCATTCTGAGCGAGCACTTCATCGTGCAGCCAGCCTGGGGCATTTGGGCCACCCTGGCGGTGTTCCTTCTGGTGGCGGCCTATGTGGTGGTGGCGTTGCCCCGGCTGTCTGCGGGCATGGCTGCAGGCATTACGCTGGCCTTGTTCGTGGTCTTGCTGATGGCGGAGTTTGGCATGCTGTCAGCGGCGGCAACCTGGCTCAAGCTGGTGTTCCCGGCCACCGTGCTGGTGCTGGGGCACCTGGCACTGACCACCAAGCGCTTCCTGATGACCGAGGCGGGCAAGGTGAAAGCCGATGAGGAGTCCGCCGAGACCAACCGCATGATGGGCTTGGCCTTGCAGGGCCAGGGCCAGCTCGACATGGCGTTTGACCGTTTCCGCCGCGTGCCCATGAACGACGCGGTGATGGGCAATTTGTACAGCCTGGCCCTGGATTTTGAGCGCAAGCGCCAGTTCAACAAGGCCGAGTCGGTGTACGAGCACATGGCCGCGTTCGACAAGGACTACAAGGACATCAAAACCAAACTCAGCCGCGCCAAGAACCTGTCGGAAACCGTGATGCTGGGCGGTGGCGGCAGCCATCCCGGCGGCACCATGTTGTTGGACGGTGGCGCGGTGGAAAAACCCATGCTGGGCCGTTACCAGGTGGAAAAAGAGCTGGGCAAAGGCGCGATGGGGGTGGTGTATCTGGGCAAGGATCCCAAGATCGGCCGCGTGGTGGCGATCAAGACCATGGCCTTGAGCCAGGAGTTTGCGGGCGAAGAGTTGACCGATGCGCGGGAGCGTTTCTTCCGTGAGGCAGAAACGGCCGGGCGCCTGCAGCACCAGAATATCGTGACCATCTTCGATGCGGGCGAGGAACATGACCTGGCCTACATCGCCATGGAATTTCTCAAGGGCCGCGACCTGGTGGACTACTGCAAGGCCGACAACCTGTTGCCGGTGCCGGCGGTGCTGGGCATCGTGGCGCGTGTGGCCGAGGCACTGGCCTATGCGCACAAGCAAAACGTGGTGCACCGCGACATCAAGCCGGCCAACATCATGTACGAGCTGGAGAGCGATACCGTCAAGGTGACCGACTTCGGCATTGCACGCATCACCGATTCCAGCAAAACCAAGACTGGGCTGGTGCTGGGCACGCCCAGCTTCATGTCCCCCGAGCAACTGGCCGGCAAGAAAGTGGATGGGCGCTCGGACCTCTATTCGCTGGGCGTCATGTTGTTCCAGATGCTGGTGGGTGTATTGCCTTTCCGGGGCGATTCCATGGCCGAGCTGATGTACAAGATTGCCAATGAAGAAGCCCCCGATGTGCGCGTGATCCGGCCGGAGCTGTCGGAAACCGTTGCCAACATCGTGGCCCTGGCGTTGAGCAAACGCCCGGAAACCCGCTACCAGGATGGCGAGCAGTTTGCGGCTGATTTGCGCAAAGCCATGGCCGGTGCGTCTGGCGCAAGCGCCGGGCCAATAGCCAACCATACCGCCAAGCCGGACAACAGCAAGGGGAGCACCGATTTTTCTGCAACGGTGCCTGCCATGCAGGCGGTATTTGAAAAGACCACAGCACAAACTGCCCGGCAACCTGATGCCGCTGGCCCGGGTGGCGGCATGGATCTGGAAATCTAAAACAAACAATGAATTACCACTTTTGCGCAAAAACTGATCCTGGCCGGGCCCGTGACAACAACGAAGATTCGGTGGCGTTTGACGAAAATACCCTGGTTGCGGTGTTGGCGGACGGCATGGGGGGTTACAACGCCGGTGAGATCGCCAGCGGGATGGCCACGGCTTTCATCAAGTCAGAACTGAGTCGCTGGCTGGAGGAGGCAGGTACTGGTGCGAAGGCGCGAGAGGTGCGCCGTGCCATGGAAATTTGTGTGGACAACGCCAACCTGTCCATTTTCAATTCGGCCAACTCCAACCCCCATTACGCGGGCATGGGCACCACCTTGGTGGTGGGCGTGTTCCGGGACGGTGTGCTGTTGGTGGGGCACATCGGGGATTCGCGCTGCTACCGTTGGCGTGGCGGGCAGCTGGAGCAGATTACCAAGGACCACTCCTTGTTGCAGGAGCAGATTGACGCGGGGCTGATCACGCCCGAGCAGGCGGCCACTTCATCCATCAAGAATCTGGTTACGCGGGCATTGGGGGTGGAAGAGTTGGTGTTGCTGGAAATCAACGAATACCCGGTGGAAGTGGGCGATATCTATCTGATGTGCTCAGATGGCCTGTCAGATATGGTGGATGACCCTGCAATCGCTAAAATTGTTTCGGCGGATTTGAGTCTGGACCAGAAAGCGACACAGCTGATTGATGTGGCCAATGCCAATGGCGGGCGTGACAATATTTCCGTGCTGATGGCCGAAGTCAGTGAGGCCACGGAAAAGCGGGGTTTAATCGCGAGATTGCTCGGGAAGTAGAAGGCACATGCGTTTTCAGGAAACCAATTACATGCAAAGGAGTCGATCATGCCGAAAATGATCGTTTCGATCGATGAGGTCGTGATCAAGGAGGTGCAGCTCACCAAGGACCGGACAACCTTGGGACGCAGGCCGTACAACGACATCGTCATTGACAATCTGGCAGTCAGCGGCGAACACGCGGTGCTGCAGATGACGGGCGGTGAAGTGTTTCTGGAAGACCTCAATAGCACCAATGGCACCTATGTCAATGGCAAGGCCGTCAAAAAGCAGCAATTGCAGAACGGCGATGCGATTGAAATTGGCAAGTACAAGATCAAGTTTGTCGGAGACAACGCTGTTGCCGACTTTGACAAGACCATGGTTGTCAAGGCCCGCCCCGCCGCTGCGGCCCCGCAGGCTGCGGCGACTCCTTCCAGCTTCGCCACGGGCGCCGGCGATTCGGTGGGCATGGGTGCCTTCCAGGCTGCGATCAAGGTGCTTTCGGGTGCGGCGTCTGGCCGTGAGGTTCCACTGACCAAGGTGGTCACCACCATTGGCAAGCCTGGTGTGGCGGTTGCAGCGATCACCAGGCGCCAGCACGGTTTTGTGGTGCACCACGTCGAAGGCGCGGGAAATCCCACGCTCAATGGAACGCCTATTGGCACAGAACCGGTTTCCCTCAAGAATGGGGATTTGATCGAGTTGGCCGGCACACAAATGCAATTCGTGCAGACCTGAAGCTTGTTGTCCACTGGTGCGGTTTTGCGCTTGCACCGGCATTGCGGGGTGATGTGAGATGAAATCAATTGCAAGACATTGGCCCCGCATCGCAGTGACATTGCTGCCTTTGGTCTTTGCCTTGCTGCATGCGGTGGGGGTGGTCCACATCGGGGTGATACAGCAGCTCGATAACATCATTTATGACGCTCGCCTGCGGGCGACCAGCCCGAAGACGCTGGACGAGCGCATTGTCATTGTCGATATCGACGAAAAAAGCCTGGCCGAGATCGGCCGTTGGCCCTGGGGGCGCAACCGGCTGGGGCAATTGGTCAATGAGCTGTTTGATCAGCAGCACATTGCCTTGTTGGGCTTCGACGTGGTGTTTGCCGAAGCCGACGAGAGTTCGGGCCTGGTCCGCCTGAACGCCATGGCCCACGATGAGTTCAAGGACCAGGCCGGTTTTGCCGAGCGCCTGCGTCAGCTGCAGCCTGCGCTGGATTTTGACGGCGTGTTTGCGGCGGCCCTGAAGAATAAGCCCGTGGTCATGGGCTACTACCTGACCAGCGACCGGCAGGGGCGTTCGTCGGGCGTACTTCCGGCGCCAGCGCTGTCCCAAGAGGTACTCCAGGGGCGGATGATCCACAGCACATCCTGGAATGGCTTTGGCTCCAATATCGAGCCCCTGGCCAAGGCGGCACCCGTGGCCGGCTACTTCAATTCCATTACCGATAGTGATGGTGTGGTACGGGCACTGCCGCTATTGGCTGAATACAAGGGTCAGTATTACGAGTCGATTGCGCTGGCCATGTTCCGTATTTTGGCGGGCTCACCCGCTGTGGTGCCGGGTTTTTCAAACGAACGCTTCCTGACGCGCGGTTACCAGAGCATGGATCGGGTGCTTCTCAAGCAGGGCGACAGGTCATTGGCCATCCCCGTCGATGATCGCGTTGCCACCCTGGTGCCCTACCGTGGCCCCGGTGGGGTGGATGGTGGGTCATTCCGTTACATATCTGCTGCGGATGTTCTTGCCAAACGCATTGCCCCCGGTAGCCTCAAAGACAAGATTGTTTTGCTTGGCACCACAGCCCCCGGCTTGCTGGATTTGCGCGTGACGCCGGTGGGCGCGACCTACCCTGGCGTGGAAACGCACGCCAATCTAATTTCGGGTTTGCTGGACGGCAATCTGCTGCTCAGACCCGACTATGCGCTGGGGTACGAGGTAGTGATGTTGTTGCTGGCAGGATTGGCGCTGGCGCTGGGGCTGCCACTGCTTTCAGCGCCTCGCGCGGTGGCACTTAGCCTGGGCGTTTTGGTTGGGTTGGCGGGCATCAATTTCTGGCTGTATCTCTCGTACGGGCTGGTGTTGCCCTTGGCATCCTCCATCACGATGGCGCTGACGGCGTTTGCGCTGAACATGAGTTATGGCTATTTTGTCGAGAGCCGCTCCAAACGCGAGTTGGCCCAATTGTTTGGAACCTATGTGCCACCGGAGTTGGTGGACGAGATGGTGAAGGATCCTGACAGCTACACCATGGAAGCCACCAACCGTGAGCTGACCGTGATGTTTTGCGACATGCGGGGCTTTACCAAAATGTCGGAGCACATGGAGCCCCTGCAGCTGCAGGCCCTGTTGACAGGGGTGTTCAGCCGACTGACCAGTCTGATACGCGCCAACCGCGGCACTATCGACAAATACATGGGCGATTGCGTGATGGCCTTCTGGGGCGCGCCCGTGGAAACGGCGGAACACGCCCATCTGGCGGTCAAGTCGGCCATGGAAATGGCCAATGCGGTACGCGACCTCAACCTGGAGCATCGCAACCAAGGCTTGCCGGAAATCGGTATCGGCATCGGCCTGAACACCGGCACCATGTGCGTGGGCGACATGGGCTCCAACATCCGTCGCGCGTACACGGTGATCGGTGATGCGGTCAACTTGGGCTCCCGGCTCGAAGGCCTGTCCAAAGCCTATGGTGTGGATATTGTGGTGAGCGAAACCACACGCCAGTTGGCGCCCGACTTTGCCTGGCAGGAGCTGGACAAGGTGCGCGTCAAGGGTAAGGAGCAGGCGGTGGCGATATTTTGGCCGATGGCGCCCGCAGAGCGCCTGAATACCGATGCCGGCAATGAGCTTAAAACCTGGGCGGCCTTCCTCAAGGCGTATCGGGCGCAGAATTGGGACCAGGCGGATGTCCTGCTGATCAACTTAATGCGCATGAATGCCAAAAAATACCTTTACCAGCTCTACTCCGAGCGGGTAGCCTCCATGCGTCTGCTGCCTTTCGATCCGGAATGGGACGGCGCTACCAACTTTGAAACCAAGTGAGGCGGCTGTTGTGAAAGTACGTGTACTAGGCTGCTCAGGCGCCATCGCCAAGGACTGCCGCACCACCTCTTTCCTTCTTGATGGGGAAATCCTGGTGGATGCAGGCACAGGGGTGGGCGACTTGACCCTGGACGAAATGCGGTGCATCGACGATGTGCTGCTGACCCACTCCCATCTGGACCATGTCGCAGCCTTGCCCTTGATGGTGGATGCCATCGCGTCGCAGCGCAAAGAGCCGCTGCGCATCCATGCCCTGGCGGGCACCATTGCGGCCCTGAAGGCGCATGTGTTCAACAACGTGATCTGGCCCGACTTCACTTGCATACCCACACGCCAGGCGCCTTTTATCAGCTTCCATGAGATCCGGGTGGGGCAGGTCCTGCAGCTGGCGAATAAATGGGTAGAGGTGCTGCCTGCCGTGCATACCGTGCCTGCTGCTGGGTTTGCTGTGACGGCGGGGCAGGGGTGCTGGGTTTTTACGGGAGACACGGAACGTAATCCAGCACTGTGGAAGCGCATCAACCAGCTCAATGTGGCCATGCTGGTGATAGAGACGGCATTCAGCAACCGCGAAAAGGACTTGGCCAAGCGCAGTCTGCATCTCTCGCCTACGGTGCTGGCCGAAGAACTGGATTGCATTGCCAAGGGGAAAAATTACCCCATCTACATTACCCACACCAAGCCTGCCGAAACTGAATTGATCATGGCAGAAATTCAGCGGTTCGACCAAACCCAGCCTTTCGGTCCCAACGTGACCCACGATATCCGCTGGCTGCGTGCAGGACAGGAGTTTGAAATATGAATGCAGTTATGCCCCCGGTAGGCTCCGAAAAATCATCCGAGCAGGCTTTCTACGAATCGCAAAAACTGCCTTCGCAAAAACGCGGCATGACCTTTGAGGCGCTTTTTTACCGCCAGCTCCACCATGTCACCGCACGCATCCACGACACGGAAAACGTGGAACAGCTCATGCTGGACGTCAGCCAAGACATCTGTAAGTTGCTCAACGCGGATCGGCTGACCCTGTATGCGGTCAATGAAGACCAGACCGCCATCGTATCGAAGATCAAAACCGGTCTCAACAGCAGCCGTGACCTGAAGTTACCCATCTCTCCCCAGAGCATTGCAGGCTATGCGGCTTTCAGCAAGAAAGCGCTGAATCTGCCGGATGTCTATGACGAAGAGGCTCTCAAGCAAATCCATCCATCGCTGACCTTTCTGAAGGAGGTGGATAAACGCTCGGGCTATCGCACCAAACAAATGCTGGTTGCGCCCATTCTGGAAGGCAAAACACTGCACGGTGTTTTGCAGGTCATCAACAACAAGAGTGACGAGCCTTTTGGTGAGCTGGAGCTCGATGGCGTGGCGGAAGTGTGCAAGTCCTTGGCCACGGCCATACGCCAGCGCATGCAAAAGGCCGATGGCGGGCCACGCAGAAAGGCCACCAAATACGATGGACTGGTTGCCGATGGGGTGCTTACCGAGGAAGAGCTCAACCAATGCGTCCAGGACGCCCGCAACGAAGGGCAGCCGGTCGAGAGCTTGCTCATGGGCAAATTCAAGATCAAGCCCGCCCAGATAGGGCCCTCGCTGTCGAAGTTCTTTGGGGTCCCCTATGAGGCCTTCAATCCGGGACGTATCCGTGCGGAAATGTTGCAGGGTGTGCTAAAGCGCGAATTTGTGGTGGAGCAGGGCTGGATACCCCTGGAGGAGTCGCCCGAAGGCCTGGTCATTATGTGCCTGGACCCGGAGGCGGTGCGTGGCTCCCGTGTCGTGCCCCAGGTCTTTCCGCGCATTGCCAAGTTTGCCTACCGTGTGACGACGCTGACGGAATTTCAGGAAACCCTGGCCCAGCTGTTTGGTGCCCAGGCCGACGGCAGCACCATTGATGAATTGCTGGCCGACATGGATGGCGGTGCCATCGATGACGGCACCAATGAAGATTCTTTGGAGTCCGCAGCAGCAGACAACGAGTTGGTCAAATTCGTCAACAAGGTCATCGTCGACGCCTACAACCAGAAGGTCTCGGACATCCACATCGAGCCCATGCCTGGCAAATTCAAGACCGGCATACGCTTTCGCATTGACGGCAGTCTGGTGCCCTATGTGGAGGTGCCCGCCCACTTCCGGCAGGCCATGGTGACGCGCCTGAAAATCATGTGTGATCTGGACATCTCGGAACGTCGCAAGCCGCAGGACGGCAAGATCAAATTCAAGAAATACGGCCCGCTGGACATTGAGCTGCGGGTCGCCACTATTCCATCTGCGGGCGGTGTGGAAGATGTGGTGATGCGGATTTTGGCGGCCGGCGAACCCATCCCTATGGAGAAGCTGGGCCTCACGCCCGGCAACAAGGCGCGTTTGGAAGCCACGGTCAGCAAGCCTTACGGCCTGTTTTATGTCTGTGGGCCTACGGGCTCCGGCAAGACCACGACACTGCACTCCATCCTGAAGTTTCTCAACACCCCGGACACCAAAATCTGGACGGCCGAAGACCCGGTGGAGATTACCCAGAAGGGGTTGCGCCAGGTGCAGATCAACAAAAAGGCTGGAATTGACTTCGCGCTGGTCATGCGCGCCTTCTTGCGGGCCGACCCCGACATCATCATGGTCGGCGAGTCGCGCGACAAGGAAACCGTGTCCATGGGCGTGGAGGCCTCCCTGACGGGCCACCTGGTGTTCTCCACGTTGCACACCAACTCCGCGCCTGAGTCCATCACCCGTTTGATGGACATGGGCATGGACCCCTTCAACTTTGCCGATGCGCTCTTAGGAATTTTGGCCCAACGCTTGGCCAAGAAATTGTGTGACTGCAAAGAGGCCTATGTGCCTGATGCCGAAGAGTTTCGCCTATTTGTGGCGGAATATGCGGAAGAGTTGCGGCACTCCAAGGCTTGGAAGGCGGACTCCGCCGGGGAAGCCAAGAAGCTGGTCGATTCCTGGATGCAAACCTACGGTGAAGGCGGTCAACTCAAGCTCTACCGCGCCGTAGGCTGCGACAAGTGCAACAAGACCGGCTACAAGGGCCGCATAGGCCTGCACGAGCTGCTGGTGGCCGACGATGCTGTTAAGAAGCTCATCCAGGAACGTGCCCGCGTGGCCGAACTCTTTGCCACCGCCGTGGAGGGCGGCATGCGTACCCTGAAGATGGACGGCATGGAAAAAGTCATGATGGGCTTTACAGACCTGAAGATGGTGCGGCAGGTGTGTATCAAGTAGATTGAAGCAGCTATGGTCATACTAAGGCACGGTGGCACAATGCGCCCATGCTGATTGAACTCATTAAGGATATTTTCTTCAGTCGTTCCTTTCAACCAGTACCTGTGTCTTCAGGAGATGGATCGGTCCGACGTGTTCTCAATGTGGGGGGGGGGACGAAGGAAAAGCCCATCCCATCCCATTACGATGGTTGGCGTCATGACCTGCTGGATATAGATCCACGAGGATTCCCAGATATCGTGTGCGATGCGCGTGAGTTGAACAGCCAGCCGGGCGACTGCTATGACGCCATTTATTGCTCGCACAATCTTGAGCACTACTACCGGCACGATGCGCTCAATGTCGTACGAGGCTTTGTCCACATGCTGAATGCATCTGGATTTGCCGAAATTCGAGTCCCGGACATTGCAGAAGTCATAGAAGCTGTTCGCAAGCGCGAACTCGACTTGGATGATGTGCTCTACCAAAGCACGGCCGGCCCCATTTCTGCACATGATGTCATTTATGGCCTGCAGTCCGAAATTATCCAGAGTGGCCAAGATTTTTACGCCCACAAGACGGGCTTCACGCCAAAGTCGTTGGTCAAAATCTTGATTGATGGCGGCTTCCAGTATGTTTATCTGATCAATGACGAGCCCTTGGCGGTGCACGCCTTAGCATTCAAAAAAGAGCCAACATTGGATCAGCGGACGCAACTTGGAAAGTCGTGGAAATTGGAAACAAAATAGCTTCGTTTCCCAAGCTACTAGACCGGTCCTTAATGCTGACGGTTATTGCACCACTGGGTCCACATGCCGCGTAACGCAAATTCAAAATGGCGGGCAAAGCGTGGGGCGTCAAAAATTGGAGATGCCTGCACCCGCTGGCGCAACTCGGATCGCAATATGCCCAAGGCTGGAATATTGGCTGCGTGCGCTACGGCCTTTGCCACATAGTCATCTGGGTTTGTGGCAATCCATTCGGGCAAACGGGCGTTCATTAGTAGCCCGACCCCCTGGCGAGACAGGAACTTTTCACCGGTCAAGGTGAGCACTGGTACCCCCATCCATAACGCTTCTGCGGTAGTCGTACCCCCCGTGTAGGGAAAGGGATCTAGCGCAATATCGATGCGGTGGTAGGCGGTAAAAAAATCAATACGTGGCTGAGACTCTTCCAAAATCAAGCGGTCCGCATCAATGCCGTGTACAGCGAAGCGTTCATAGGTTAGCTGCCTAGCGGAAAACTCCCCTAGCTGTTTGGTCTTGAGAAATAAGCGGCTACCTGGTATCGCATGCAACACACGTGCCCACAAGGCAAGCACCACATCATTCATTTTGCTTAGGTTATTAAAACACCCGAACGTGATAAAGCCGTGCAATTTTGCGGGAAGCGGACTGACCTGCACATCCACATCAGGCTCGGTAAAGCAGAGTCTAGTCTCAGGAAGTCGCCATATTTTTTCTGTGAAAAATTGTTCCTGATCCGTCGGCAAAGTCCATTCATCTGCGATGAGATAGTCGATCGACGCTACCCCTGTGGTCGCAAAGTAGCCCAACCAGCTTATCTGAACGGGGGCGGGTTTCCAAGCGAACATCGGCAAGCGGTTATGGGCAGTGTGGCCGGATAAGTCAATCAAAATATCGATGCCATCTTCCTGAATACGTCGTGCAAGTGCCGCATCGGATTGACCGGCTGCCAAATGCCAGCCACTGCAGCAGGCTTGAATCCGCAGGGTGGTGGGGTCGTTGCAGGCCCGCGAAAGGTAAGCAAAAACGTCCAGCTTGTCAGACGCTACATCTCTCAAAGCGTGCAGCACCCCCTCCATAAAATACCCGACAGGATGGTTGCATAAGTCACCTGATACAAGCCCAATGCGCAGTTTGCGTTGCGGGTCGGGTGCGTTAGTCCACGTTTCAAATGGTTGCGCGTTGCGCAGCACCATTTCTCCAAAGCGTTGTGCATCGGCAAATGCCTTTCCTGCCGTCTGGTCACCCATGAAATTGTTAATAAACAGCAATATGTTGTAGGCCAGCGGGTAGTCAGGTTTGATCGCCAGTCCTTTGCGGACAAAAGTCAGCGCAGCTTCAAAATCTCCGGCATCGGTCAACGCGCCTCCTAAGCGCAACATGGCATCTACGTTGTCAGGCTGCAACGCAAGGGCATCGCGAAAACTAACCATGGCCAGCTCGGTTTGTCCCATGGATGCCAGGGCTATTCCTAAATTGAGGTGTGCATCCGGCCTGTCGGGTTGGAGTCCGATGACGTGACGAAAACAGGTCAGCGCATTTTCGTTGTGTCCAATGTCAACAAAGATACCGCCCAGGTTATTCAAGGTCGATGCATGGTCTGGCTGGAGCGCGAGTGCACGGTGGTAACTGGCTATAGCCTCATTTCTATTGCCGGAATTCTGTAGCGCGAGTCCAAGGTTGTAGTGCACATCAACCAGTTCCGAGTTGATCTCCAATGCACGTCGGTAACTCGCTATGGCTTCATCTACACGGTCTAGTTCTATGAGGGCGCTTCCCAGATTGCTGTGAACATCGGCAATATGAGGGTCAATGGCGATTGCCCGTTCAAAGCAGCGCATTGCATTTTCTGGTTGGTGGAGATCTTGCAATGCGATGCCACGCTTATGGTGTGTGTCGGCCCATTCCGGCTGCAACTCCAAAACCGTATCAAAGCTCGCAATGGCTTGCTCAGGATGGTGCTTGTCCATCAGCGCAACGCCTAGTGCCATATGTGCATCGGCAAATTCGGGCTTAAGGGCAATAGCCCGATGCAAGGCGTCGATACCAGCATCCAATGCGCCCAGCCGCAGGAGTGCGTTACCCATGTTGTAGTGGGCACCTGCCGAGTCCGGCTTGAACTTTACCGCTAGTTCGTAAGCGCTCAGTGCTGCCGCCGTATCGCCTCGATCCAGCAATATGTTTCCCCGGTTGAAATGGGCACGCGCCAGACCAGGTTCCAGAATCACTGCGGCGTCGTATTCTTGTAGAGCTTCGTCAATTTTTCCTTGTCGCTCCAGCTCCATGCCAGCCGTAAGAAGACGTTTGGAATCCTGCCCATTTTCGTCGGGTTGACCCAACGCTTGCGCGCACCACCGTTGCCACATGGCTCTCAGCGCATCTTCAAAGTGGGCCGCAAATCGTGGCGCATCACATATGGGGGATGCCAGTACTCTTTGCCGCAATCCCCTGCGCAAAGTGGCCAATGCCGTCAGGTCGCCAGCATGCGTTACGGCCTTCCTGACGTAGTCCTCGGGGCTTTGCGCAACCCAGTCAGGTAAGCCAGCGTTCATCATCAAGCTAACGCCTTGCCGTGACAGCAGGCTTTGCCCGGATAGTGTCAAAGTCGGCACGCCCATCCACATTGCTTCCACAGTGGTGGTGCCCCCTGTGTAGGGGAAGGGATCCAGCGCAATATCAACTAGTTGGTAGTGCTCAAGATAGTCGGCGCGCGGTACTGCGCCAGACAACGTCAGGCGATCGCTGGGAATACCCTGCGCTGCAAACCGTTGCATCGTGGCGTTGCGCATAGTCGCCTGGTCGAGTTGCGGAGCCATGAGAAAGAGTCGACTGTTGGGCACTTGCTGTAAAACCTGGGCCCACAATTCCACGACAGCATCGTTTATTTTTACGAGATTATTGAAGCACGCGAAAGTAACAAATTTCTTGTCAATCGCCGGGAGTGCTCCAACATCAATGTCAATGGACGGAGGGGTAAAACACAGACGTGTCTCAGGTAGCCGCCAAACCTTTTCGGTAAAACAGGACTCTCCACCCAGTGGCAAAGTCCATGGGTCTGCAATGAAATAGTCCATGGATGCCACACCGGTCGTCGCAAAATACCCAAGCCAACTTATTTGCACAGGTGCAGGTCGTTGGGCAAACATAGGCAAACGATTGCCTGCTGTGTGTCCGGATAAATCGATTAAAATATCAATGGCGTCAGCACGAATGGATTGCGCCAACTGTTCGTCAGAGAGGGTAGGGACATCCCTCCACACCGTACAGTGTTGCTTGATATTCGTGGTAACTGCGTCAACGCCGACATGGGTGTAGTAGGCATAAATCTCCATTCGCTGGCCCGACCCCAAATTCAGCGCCGCTAAAACACTTTCCAAAAAGTAGCCCACTGGGTGAATGCGCAAGTCGGGCGACACAAATCCCACCTTTATGCATCGGTCGGGGGAAGTGGAGTTTGCCCAACTTGTGTACGGAAGGGCCAACCTTTCTACTAGCGCACCATATTGCTGTGCAACCCTCAACGCCTCAAGCGCAGGCTGCGCGGGCAAGACGTTTTTCACCAAGAGTAAGTTACTAAGTGCTACTGCCAAATCCGGTTGAATTTGCAACGCTTGCTGAAAATGTGCAATAGCGTCGACGGGACGACAAATTTTGCTCAAGGTACAACCAAGATTGACAAGTGTTTGCGCAGAGTTCGGGGCAATCGTCAAAGCCTGTTCATAGCAAAGGATTGCATCTTCCGGTTGGTTCAGATCGTCGAATGCAACACCCTGAGCCGTCAGGGCCTCCGCAAAGTCAGGTTTGATCGTGGCAGCATGGCGATATGCAACCAAGGCTGCCGCGGGGTTTCCCAGCCGCAGATGTGCATTACCGATGTTGAAGTGGGTTGACGCGGAATCCGGTTTGAGCGTCGCTGCCAGCTCATAAGCACTTAATGCGGCCGCTGAATCCCCTTGGTCCAACAGGGCGTTCCCGCGGTCAAAGTGAGCGCGGGCCAAATCAGACCCCAGGGGCGGGGTTGTGCTACATTTTTGCAGCGCCTCGTCCACGTGATCCAGGCGCTCCAGCGTCATACCCTCTTTAAGTGGGTCCTTCGACTTGCTGGTAGATGCATTTTTAAAATTAAAAATTCGGTTCAGTAGTCCCATGACACTACATCTCCGGTAATTGTTGTTTCGTGGCCTTGGTGGTGCACCATGTATGCCACATGGCGCGCAATGCCGCCTGAAAGTGGTCAGCAAAGCGCGGCGCATCGAAAATGGGAGATGCAATTACCTGCTGTCGCAAACCTGAGCGCAGGGCGGCCAGGGCCGATAGATCGCTGGCAAACCCTAGCGCCTTGGCCACATAATCTTCAGGGTCCTTGGCAATCCATTGCGGCAAGCCTGCGTTCATTATCAAACCCACACCTTGGCGCGCGATAAACGATGAGCCCTCCATTGTCAGGACCGGAATACCCATCCACAACGCTTCCACCGTGGTGGTACCTCCGGGGAATGGGAAAGGGTCCAGGCCGATGTCAACATTGTTGTAGGCCGCCAGGTATTCTGCGCGCGGGCCATAGTCTTCCAGGATCAACCTGTCTGCAGCCACGCCGCACTTTGAGAAACGCACAAGGATGTCCTCTCGCTGTAACTGCTCCCCGATTTGTTGTGATTTGAGAAAAAGCTTGCTGTGTGGTAGTGCAAGCAATATGCGAGCCCAAAGTGCAATGACGGCATCGTTCATCTTGGTGAGATTGTTGAAGCAGCCGAACGTAATGTGTCCGTTAAGCAATGCGGGTAACGGTGCCACATCGACGTTGGCGTCGGGCGCCGTGAAGCACAGACGGGTTTCTGGCAGTCGCCAAATCTGTTCGGTAAAAAAGGCTTCTTCACTTGCGGGTAGCGTCCATGGGTCGGCGAGAAAATAGTCAACCGCAGCCACACCTGTTGTCGCAAAGTAACCTAACCAACTGACCTGTACCGGCGCGGGCTTCCATGCAAACATAGCCAGCCTGCTGTTGGCTGTGTGGCCCGAGAGGTCGAAAAGAATATCGATTTTGTCCTCGCGAATTTGGTGAGCGAGAGCTGAATCTGATAGGCCTATGGCGGAGCGCCAGCACTTGACAAGCGTTTGAATCTGTTGATTTGTCTCGTCATTGGAGGTGCGCGCAGAATAAGCATAGAGTTCCACGCGGTTCGCCGCGTCGCGTGTCAGGGCTTCAAGAACGCTTATCAAAAAATAGCCCACCGGATGGCTGCACAAGTCGCCTGAAACAAAGCCTATTCGTAATAATTTATTGAGGTCGGGTTTCACCAGCCATATGGTGAAGGGATTGGCCAAGCGCTCCACTACGGCGCCGAAACGTTCAGCCTCGGTTCGCATCATGGCGGGGGGGTGATCGTTCAGGTAGTTGAGAATGAAAAGCAGGTTGTGGTGTGCCTGCAGATTCGTGGGATCGATGTCCATTGCTTTACGAAGGTTCGCCAGCGCTTCATCAATCCGCCCAATGTCTTTCAAAGTGGTGCCTAAATTGACATGGGCCGGGGCGAAGTCCGGCTTGATGTCCAGGGCCCGGTGAAAGCTCGCAATTGCCTCGGTAAATTGCCGTGTGGCATTTTGAACGATGCCCAAATTGTTGTGCGCGTCGTGCATATTGGGGTCGATGCCAATAGCGTGCATGTAAGCGTCTTTGGCCTGGTCCATCAGCCCGCGCGCCTGAAAAATGGTGCCGTAGTTGCAGTGTGCAATCGCCGAGTCTGGCTTGAACTGCAGTGCACGCAAATAGCTCTGCTCTGCTGCATCCAGTTTTCCTGTTGCCTGCAGCGCATTGCCTAGATTGCAATACGCATCGCTGAAGTCCGGTTTCTCGTCAATGGCCTGCTGGAAACAAGCAATGGCTGCGTCCAAATTTCCCTTCTGTTTTTCAATGGCGCCAAGGTTGCAATGCGCCTCGGCGAAATGTGGGCTAAGCGCAATTGCCTTGCGGTAGCACTGGGCGGCAGTGTCGAATTGTTTCAGCCCTTGCAAAGCCAGCCCCTGAGAAAACGCAAACTGGGCATCCTCTGGTTTGAGGGTAAGTGCGTGGGAGAAGCAACTCGCAGCCTCTTCAAGCAGCCTCGCCTTCATTAGTAAATCGCCAAGGTGTCTGTAGGTGCTGGCATCACTGGGGTTGATTTGGATGGCTTGCCGAAAGCTCTGTGCAGCATCCTCAAGTCGACCAAGTCCTTGCTGGGCAATGCCCAAATTGACATGGGTTGCATGGCTTTGAGAATCGATAGCCAATGCTTGTCGATACAGTTCGATTGCTTCGGGCAGTCTGTCTTCGGTGACCAGTATGGTTCCCAGGTTGTTGAGGGCATCCACATGGTTTGGCTTGTACAGCAGTGCTTTGGCGTACATGTCTTTGGCACCCACCAGGTCTTCGGCATCTTGTTTGGCCAGACCCCGCTGAAAGTACAGATCGGAAAATTGCGGCTGCATCTCCGTGGCGGTTTTCAGCGCTGAGTGCGCATCTGCAAAGTCCGGTTTGAGTGCGATTGCCTGCTGGTACGCATCGAGAGCGATTGCCAGGTCACCGAGCTGCATGTGACAATTCCCTATGTTGTAAAGCGTTGCCGCTGAGCCCGGTTTGAATTGAATAGCCTTGGTGTAGGCCTGTAGTGCTTCTTGCGCATCACCCCGGTCCAACAGGATGTTGCCCCGCTTAAAGTGTGCGCGTGCCAGTGTGGGGGCTAGTGCCAGGGCTGCTTCGTAGCGCTCCAAAGCAACATCGAAGCGACCTTGCTGCTCCAGGGCGAGCCCCTCCTCCATTAGGCGCGTGGCGGTAGATGGGGTGGTTGTTGCCGTGTCTTGTTTTTGCGCCACCGTACGTTTAACGGTCGTAAGTATTCCATTGAGCAGACCCATTTGTAACTCATCCCATCAGTGATAATCAGCCGCCAAATGCTTTAGATTGCAAAGGAGCGGTAAGTAAATGATCATATTCAGTTGGTTCGATGCTGCCGAGGCCAAAAAATTTGGTACCAAACTCGCAGAGTTTTTTGTACAAAATATGCTCCCGACGCCAAGTTATGGGGACAAAGCTTTTACCCAGAAGGCTGAAAAAGTGTTGCATCAGATGGCGGGACAGGTTCTGCAATTCAAACGTAGCCATTCCTTGAATACCTACAAAAAGGCCCAGTTGGGTAATGCTTTTAAATGGGCGTTGCGTGATGCAAATGTCGATCCAAGCTACACGGATAAGCTGACCAAGTGGCTGGTGGTTCAGATGGGATAGAGGTTTGCTGGAATGCTTGGCCTGACAAAAATGTCAGGCGAAGGGCATGGTTGGGTAACAAAATGCGCCCTATTTTGCGGTGCAAGCCGCAATTTCCTGTAGATCGCCGGTGAGTGCGGAGATTATGATGTAGGCACGAAACCTGCATGACTACTCAAGTGTTTCGTGTGTTGTTTTTTAACTTAAGGAGCTTTTATTATGAAGCGTGCTATTCAACAGGGTTTTACCCTGATCGAATTGATGATCGTGGTGGCGATCATCGGTATCTTGGCTGCTGTGGCTTTGCCTGCTTACCAAGATTACATGGTTCGCGCCAAAGTGTCTGAGCTGATCTTGGCCGGCTCGTCCGGCAAGACGGCCGTGTCGGAAGCCTACTCGCAGTTAAGTACGATGCAAAAGTCCATGGCTTCCATGGGAGTGCAGAATCAAGTATCCAAATACGTGGCCTCTGTTTCTTATACAGGAACTGCTTCCAATGTGGGTGACATCATCGTAACTGCACAGTCTTCGACTTCAGGTTTGCCAACCACGGTCGCTGACAAGATACTTATTTTGCGTGGCACTGCGAATGCAACCGGTCAGGTGATTTGGACTTGCGGTGGCGATGCCACTTCGCCAGTTCCCGCAAACTACCGTCCTAGCTCTTGCAAAGACTTCTGATCTCAGATCAGTCAAGTCCCCAAGCCCCCTGGTTCTCCAAGGGGCTTTTTTTATGAGATTTTCCATGGTGTCTTCCCGAAAAGCGGTCGCTCTGTCGGTTGGCTTGCTTCTGTTGGTGATGCTGGCCGTCTACTGGTCGGGGCTACATGGCGCGTTCTTTTTTGATGATGGCCCAAGTATTTTGACGGTGCCTGGTGTGCAGTTACATGCATTGACGTGGGATGGGCTGCGCCAGGCTTGGTTCAGTGGTGGTGCGGGTCCTACGGGGCGACCGGTAGCACAGCTGAGTTTTGCGTTGAACCACTATGTCAGCGGTTTCAATCCATTCGCATTCAAAGCCACCAACCTGGTCATCCACATACTCTGTGGTGGGCTGATCTTTGGTCTGATGCAGCGTATGCTGGCATCGGCCTACGTCACGTTGGCGGCACCCCAGCGGCTGGGGGTGGCCGGCGTGGTGGCTGCAGTTTGGTTGCTACACCCTATCCAGTTGTTGCCAGTGCTGCATGTGGTGCAGCGCATGACCAGTCTCTCCGCTTTCTTCTTGTTGGTCGCTTTCTGGCTTCATATCCAGGGACGTGAACAGACAGGGCGTAAGGGGCTGGCGAAATTGGTGGTGGCCTGGGTGTTGCTCTGGCCTTTGTCTATGCTGAGCAAGGAAACCGGGATTTTGTTCCCCGCCTATGTGCTGGCCTGGGAGTTGATCTTGTGCCGGGCCAGCGTGGGGCGCCTGGACTGGTTTGCAAAGGGGCTTGCTGCGCTGGTGGGGCTTTGTGTCTTGATCATGCTGGCCTATCTGCTATCCGACCGCGCGCAGTGGCTTTGGAGCGGTTACCAGATGCGCCCCTTCACGCTGGTCGAGCGGCTCATGACCGAGGGGCGCGTGCTGTGGTTTTACCTTGGCTTGGTGTTTTTTCCGCGTCTCTCAGTGCTGGCACTCTACCACGATGACATTGCTGTGTCGGTAGATTGGTGGACACCATGGACTACTGTGCCGTCAGCACTGGGCTTGTTGGCGCTGCTGCTGGCGGCGTGGTATCTGCGCAGGCGCGTGCCCTTGGCGGCATTAGGGATCGTTTGGTTTTTTGTGGGGCATGCCCTGGAGTCCACACTGCTGCCTCTGGAGCTTGTCCATGAGCACCGTAATTATTTGCCTCTCTTGGGATTGATATGGGTTCCTGCTGGGGTGCTCGTGGCGCGGCTGCAAGGCCAGCAGACTGTGCCACTGCGCATGCTGCCCATGACTGCCGTTGTGCTGGGCGTGCTGGCAGTGCTGACAGCATTGCGGGCCTACCAATTCGGAGATGAGGTGCGTCGCACCTTGTTTGCCGCGGAGGATCACCCTCAATCAGCGCAAGCGCAGTTTGACGCAGGGCGACTGCTCGACAGCCTGATTGCGCCTAGCAGTCCGACGGAGGCTGCTTTGTATGCAAAAGCCCAGAGGCTTTACGCGCAGGCCAATGCGCTGAATCCCTATTTCAAATTTGCTCTGTTGGGGCAAATCCACTTGGCTTGTAAGACCAGTCATGAGCCGCCCGCAGAGCTCAGGGATGCATTGACCCAACGCCTGCAGTACACCCCGTTTGCACCGGGAGACCGCACGGTTTTGTACGGGCTCAAGGAAATGGCGGTGGCCGGTGAGCTTTGTTTGCCCAAAGAGGATGTGGAGCAGCTGTTTGCGGCTGCGTTGGCGAATCCAAGTGTCGACACCGGCGTGCAGGCCATGCTTTGGTCCTGGCTGGCAGATTACCGATGGTTGGCTGCCAAAGACCTGGCTGCCGCGCGGGCCGCGCTGCGGCATTCCTTGGATCTAAATTCAGGCAATCCCAGTAACCGTCTCAAGTGGGCGCAACTCCAGTTCATCGCCGGTGAGTTCCCGGCTGCGCGCCAGACATTGCTGGCCTTGCGTGACGTATTGCTGTCCACGGAAGAGCGGCAAACCCTGGAGCAGGTGCTTGCCACGATTAACATGTCGACTCCCTGATGCTGAAACCCACCCTATGACGCCTTTTGACCGCATTACCGTTGTCATTCCCGCCCGCAATGAGGCAAATGGCCTGCGCGGCATGCTACCGCCCTTGCTCGCACTGATGGCAGGTGCTGAAATTCTGGTGGTGGATGACGGCTCTGTAGACGACACTGTTGGTGTCTGCCAGGAGCATGGCGTGCGCGTTATATCGCATCGCTACGCCAAGGGCAATGGGGCTGCCATCAAGACCGGGGCCCGTGCTGCGGCTGGAGAGGTCATCATCTTCATGGATGCCGATGGGCAGCACAAGCCGGATGACATTCCCGCCTTGCTGACCAAGTTCCATGAGGGGAATGACATGGTGGTGGGCGCGCGCCAAAGTGGCTCCCAGGCAGGTCTGCACCGGGCGGTGGCCAACGATTTGTTCAGTCGCTTTGCCAGCTGGATGGTAATGCAGCCGATTGCAGACCTCACCTCCGGTTTTCGGGTGGTGCGGGCAGCCAAGTGCAGAAAGTTTCTATACTTGCTGCCCAATGGTTTTTCCTATCCTACGACCATCACCATGAGCTTTTTTCGCGCTGGCTATAGCGTGGCTTATGTTCCCATCCACGCGCCACGCAGGAGCAGTGGTGTCAGTCACATCCACCCCCTGCGCGACGGTGTGCGCTTTTTGCTCATCATTATAAAGATTGGTACATTGTTTTCGCCGCAAAAGCTGTTTTTGCCAATCAGCGCCGGATTTTTTATGACAGGGGTGGCGTACTACGCATATACCTTCCTCACTGCCGACCGGTTTACCAATATGAGTGCGTTGCTGTTCATCTCGGCAGTTTTTACTTTCCTGATCGGCATCGTATCCGAGCAGATTTCGGCCCTTCATTACAAGGACATCGACGTCGACGCCAATCTCACCGATCGACGACAAGATGGGTAAACCTACCCTGCTCGTCCTAACGACGACTTACCCACGCTGGGACGGCGACACCGAACCGCCCTTTGTGCACAAGCTCTGCACCCATTTGCTGCAGGACTTCCGGGTACTGGTACTGGCGCCGCACGCCGCCGCCGCAAAAACAGAGGAAGAACTCGATGGCGTGACGGTGTACCGCTACCGGTACTGGCTGGAGCGGTGGCAGGCCTTGGCGTATCGGGGGGGGCTGGTGGCTAATCTCAAGAGCAACAAGTGGCGTCTGCTGCAATTGCCGTTGCTCTTGCTGGCACAGATGCACGCCATTCGCCGCATCGTGCGGCGTGAGCCGGTGGCCGTGATCCATGCGCACTGGATAATCCCTCAGGGATTGGCGGTACGACTCGCACTGCTGGGACTTCAGCAGCAGCCCAGACTGGTTTGCACCTCACACGGCGGTGACCTGCTGGGCTTTGACGGGGCCCTGCTGCGTAGCATCAAGCGCTGGGTGCTGAGGCGCGCAGCGGCATTGACTACAGTTAGCCAGCTTATCGCCAGCAAGGCGCAGGAATTGGGGGTGAGCGAGCAGATGCTGCATGTCATCCCTATGGGCATCGCTACCAGCCAGATGCAGACCCAAGCCGACGTGACACGTGCCGATGGGGAAATTCTTTTTGTCGGTCGCATGGTGGAAAAAAAAGGCCTGCCCTATCTTCTGGACGCCATGGCCCTGCTCAAGGCGCGCCTGCCACACGCGCGCCTGACGCTCGTGGGCGACGGGCCGCTGCGCCAGGCGTTGCAGGCGCGCTGCCAGGAACTGCAACTACAGGACCGCGTACGCTTTGTCGGTGCGCTGGCAAACGACCAACTGGCAGCGCAGTACTCGCGTGCCACCGTGTTTGTCGCCCCCTCTGTAGTGACGGCGGAGGGTGATCAAGAGGGGCTACCTGTGACGATCATTGAGGCGCTGGCTTGTCACTGCCCGGTTGCGGCAAGCGCACTGGGGGGCATCGCCGAGGTGATCGAAAACGAGGTGTCCGGTCTGCTCGTGCCGCCAGGCGATGCTCAGGCTTTGGCTGCAGCACTGGAGCGTTTGCTGAATGACGGTGGCTTACGCGCAAGACTGGTCCACGCTGGCTTTGCGCAGGTACATGAGCGCTTCGACTGGGTGAGTGTGGCTCGGCAGCACGTGGCGGTGTTGTTGCCCTGGCTGCAGGGAATGGGCACGCAAAAAGTCTGCGCCGTGGTGGTGGCTTATTTTCCAGACACGCACTTTGAACTCAGATTGCAGCGCATCCTGCCTCAGGTGGCGAAGTTGGTGCTGGTGGATAACACCCCTGAATCCGTCGCACTATCCCCAAGCTTCCTGAATATGTGGAGCGAACGTTTGCACTATATTGCCAATGCCGAGAACAAAGGCATTGCCACCGCCCTCAACCAGGGGCTGCGCCACGCCGCCGAACACGGCTTTGACTGGCTGCTGACGCTGGACCAGGATAGTACCTGCTACCCCGATATGGTGGCCACGCTGAGTGCGGCCTATATCGCCTGCCCGCTTGTCCCTGCCATCTTGGGCAGCAACTATTTTGATCCCAGCAACCAGAAATGCAAGGTGCCGCCAGAGGGGGCGCAACCCTGGCTGGAACAGAAGACGGTCATCACCTCAGGTTGTTTGCTGAATGTGGTTGCAATGCAGCACATCGGCGGCCTGCGCGACGACTATTTCATTGACCAGGTGGACCACGAGTTGTGTCTGCGCGCTCGCGCCCACGGCTTACGTGTAGCTATCACCCGCAAGCCTGTCATGGCCCATAGCGTGGGCCTGACCGGTGGTGTGCGTCTGCCCTGGCTGGGTGTCCTGCCCAACCACTCACCCACGCGCAAGTACTACATCGCACGCAATACCGTGGTCACGGTGTTGCGCTATTGGCATGCGGAGCCTATATGGTGCCTGAAAAGAGTGCTCAAACTGCTGCTGGGTAGTTTTGAAATGGTCACACTGGAAACGCAAAGACTCAACAACGCCGCAGCCTTTATATGCGGCGTTGTTGATGCTTGCCGGGGGCGAATGGGGCCTCGTGAATTCACACGGAGCCACTAGGCGACGTGTGACTTTTGTTTGCCGAAAATGTTGCAATTAGTGTCAATTACTGTTACGAGGGCGCCCCGAGTGGAGAATGTAGGGCCTTCTGAGACTTAAAAACGGTGTTTCAATCCAGCGAAAGCTCAGATGGCCTATGGGCACCATCAGCATGAAAGCGACCAGCGACCACAGTATGCAGAGGTAGAAATTGGAAAGCTCCATCAAATTCTCATGCACCCAGCGCGCCCACTCGGCAACGAAGAAGATGTGCAACAGGTAGATGGAATAGGAGTACTCGCCAATGCGGCCAAGAAAACCGGACACTCCTTTGGTTGGCAGAACGAAAGAGTTGTCGTACCAGGCAATGAAAACGGCAAATACTGCTCCTTCTATTGTGGGCAGATAGATCCATAGAGGGCTTGGAGACGGATAAAAAGGAAAGCGATAAAAACCACCCAGATAGTCGAAATATCCATAAAACGCAGAGAAAGCCAGCAACAGAAAAACTACTTCGAGATGTCGGTGTGCGATCCAGGATCGTCGTTGAAAACATACCATTCCCAGTACGAATTGATCAATCCGGCCAACAATGGTCCAGAACGCCAATGACTGTATTTCCCCGGTCTGGCTGTGGACGAAGACGCGAACAGTAATGGCAAATGCCAAGACCACCAGCGGCAAGAGTTTTGATTTTTGTAACAGCCACAGCAGCATTGGCAGCAGCAGGTAAAAGTGAAATTCAACGGTAATAGACCAGCCACCATTTGGCAACGTTGGATACAGAAACCCCTTGGCGATGGATGCAATATATGTTGCCGCGCTACCGCCATTAGCCAGGGTAATGGCGCCGCGCAAAAGGATTACCACAACCAGCAGTGGCAGCAGGCGCAGCGCCCGGCTCCATAGAAAGCCCCCAAACGAGAAGCGCGTTTCGCTCAGGAGCTTAGAAAACAAATAGCCACTTAGCGTCATGAATAAGGCGACGCCCGTATGGCCTTCGTCCAGCAGGGCCAAAGGGAAAATTATCGGTGCCACGGCAAATGGAACCGGATAGCCATTCGACCAATGCAAAAAATGCCAAGTAAACACCAAAAATGCGGCCAAGGCCCGGACGTGGTCCAAAGCGATAAAACGCGTCCCGGCTGATGACTGCATGGTGTGGATCTCTTTTCGTGTCGCGCTGAAGCGCTATGACATGAGTATCAGGCGGCAAGCGCATGGACCTGCGCCAACGAGTTAGTCATCTGCAGCTTAGCGTCGCTCATGATTGGGCTGTTGCGCAAGCCCTTGGGTCTTAAAGGGCAACCATGGGATGTTGGTACGTGGTGGGAAGGCAGGTGTTGGCCAAACGCTACCCTGGGCCAGATTGGGGTTATGTGACGGATCGCAGTCCAGCACGCGTTGCCACTGCACGCGAAAGCGCGCAGACTCTTCTGACCCAGCGTTATGCCGCACTGTCGAGCGGTTCTGATGATGGCGTACTTTGACATGGGGTGTCCACACATTGTTAAAGCCGGCTTGGGCTAGGCGAAGGCACAGATCCAGTTCAAAATGAACATGGGGGTAGTGCTCCGCATCCAGGCCACCGATTTGCCAGAATGTTGCTGCGCGCAGCAGCAGGCAGCCAGGGGCCAGCGCGCTGACGTTCTGTGTGAGTGCGGCGCGTCCGGCTACACCAGTGACTGAGCTATCCAGGTCCTGATACATGCTTTGAAATAGTTCGTTGTTTCCATCGTGCGCGCACAGCACAATAGCCGCATGGTGGATATATCCATTGGCGTTGAGTTGCAGCGGGCCGACGGCTCCTACGCTTGGACGGCATGCCTGCCGCACCATTTCATCCAACCAATCGGTATGGGTTGGCTGCAAGCTGGATTGCAGTAGGCACAGCAATTCGCCTTGCGCCTGTCGGGCCATCCGATTGACAGACTGTGCCATCGACTCCCCAGCCAGTGGCACGCAGTAAATCAACTCTAGTGCTGGATAAACGGTGTCATTGGTTGCGCCCGCTTGGTTTGGTTCCGTTCCAAACACGATGATGGACACGCGTGGCTTGGGCTGCGGGAAGTCTGGCACAGGGCGGACAAAACTGCCAAAGCCGGGCACCACCTCGGCGCTTTGCTGCAAGCGTTCCATGTGCTCGCGCACCACCCGTAAGGCCGCATTCTTGACATAGTCCTTCTGTCTATAGTCGATCGCGGTTGAGCCGGCGATGGCGCGCCAGTGGTAAAGCACAAAAGGGATGTGGCAAATATTTTGTGCGATGGTGTGCTCGGAGATGCGCAGCGCTACGTCCCAATCTTGACAACCTTCCACGCCCGTACGAAAGCCGCCAATTCGCCGCAGCAGCGCGGTGCGGTAAACCCCTAAATGGCTGACCATGTTTTGCGACTCCAGTAAACACGGATTCCAGTCTGGTTTGAAATATGGATCAAAGCGCCGGCCCTGCGCATCCATTTTGTCTTCGTCGCTGTAGAGCATGTCGTAGTTTGGGTTGACATTCAGTTGGACGGCGACCAGGTATAGAGCGTGCGGTGCCAGTTCATCGTCATGGTCAAGTAGTGCCACGAAATCGCCCTTCGCCATTGCCAGTGCGCTGTTGCTGGCAGCCGATATATGACCATTTTCCGGGCGCAGGGTGATCCGGATGCGGTTGTCCCGTTGTGCATACTCTCGCAGTACCCGCGTCACGTGGGGTGCTGCCGAGGCATCGTCGGCAACACACAACTCCCAATGGGCATAGCTCTGCTGACGCACCGAATCAATGGCTTTACGCAACCATATTTCGGGCGTGTCAAATGTGGGCAGCAGTACTGTGATTAACGGTTGATAGGCCAGGGTCTGGCCATGGCGAGAGATGGCCAACCGATCTTCTTCATCGAGGTTGTCATGGAGGCGAACCCAGTGTTCGTAGGCGAGACTTTGTCGGAGCAATATGCTGGCGCGCAAGCCAATGCCGCGAAGGCCTTGGGTCTTGCCGACGCGCCACAGTAGCTGCAGAGTCGAGTGCTTAAAGACACGTTCCCACAGGGTGCGCAGGGTGTTGGTTATGGACACGAAGTTAGTGGTTGCGAACCAGTACTGCTGCTACTTCGCCGCCAGTTTCAAGTATCTGCACCAATCGCACGCTCGCTGATGCGTGTGTGGAAAAGTAGGTCAGAATGTTTTTAAAAGAAGACGTAGAGAATGTGTGGAAATGAATTTCGGCTTGCATGCGGCATAACTCCTCCGCACGCATCTGAATTTCTGCCAGCGAGCCCTTCTGGTAGCTGGCATCGGCTGCTGAAAGAATGGCCGGCTCGGATATCGAAAGCCACTCCACATAGTGTTCCAAATTGCGTGCAGCGAGTTGTTGCGCATCGGCTTGACAGTCTTGTATCAGGTGCTCCAGCGTGGTGTCTACACGGCCACGGTCAAAGCAGGCGGCAGCCAGCGGTACCGAAACCAGCAGAGCACCGCCAGGGCGCAATACGCGTACCCAATTCGTCAGCGTACGCAAGGGGTTGGGCGCGTGTTCCAGCACATGGTTGGCAATCACGAAGTCCTGCGATGCTGGAATAAATGAAGCCAGCTCAAAACCATCTTCGATGTAGTCAGGGCGCACTAGCTTCTGACCGCGTAACTCGGGAAATTTTGCAACGCTGTCCTCCAAGCTGGTGTTGTCTACGTATTTCACCCTCATGCCACAGTGTGTTGGGGAGGGGAAATGCATGGCGCCGATTTCGATACCGTCACCGCGCAGATAGCGCGATGCCAAATAAAGTCGTGCATTGTTGCGCCGGTGCAGGCGGGCGCGTAACCAAAATAGCAAGCCCCTTAACCAGTGCATACTAATCATTACAATTCCCTTGAACGAAAGGCACCTAGGCGCCGCTGCAGGCCAGAAGTTCCCTCGGTTCGCCACAAGTGCACTATGCGGCGCAGGAAAAGCGACCAACCTCCCTCCATGTCAACTGCCCACCGCAGTGCCTGTAGTCGCCGCCAATAATGCCAAAGCCGGGATGCTCGTGGCTGCAGAGGCAAGGAAAAATCAAATGAGGTAGTCTTTTTTTTGTTGCCAAGGTGGGCCTCTACCAACGCTTGCCAAGCGTCCGCCGCATGCGTCAACGACCAGTCGATCTGCGCGTCGCGGCGCGCCTGCGCTGCTAGGGTATTGCGCAACTCCACGGATGAGCACAGGCGTGCGACGGCATCAAACCAGGCCGCACTGGTGTTATCTGCCAAAAGCCCATTTTCGCTTTGTCGTACCATGTCGCTGTAGGGTGCTACCGCGGAACACACCGACGGGATTCCTGCCAGCGCATAGTCCATGAATTTGATGGCACTCTTGCATGCGCCGAACGTAGTATCGTCTAGCGGAATAATGCCGATGGCATCCGTTTGCGATGCAATAAAGCGTCTAAAGCCTAAGTAGTCCATGGCGGCCAATCGCTCGACGGGCAGGCCTTGTGACAGCAAAAAATCACCAGGGGGGCCGATGGCCACTAGTCGCAGTTGGTCCGGAAAGTGCGCAACCAGTTGCTTGAGTGCCGGCACAATGAAATCAAAGCGTACCGAATCGGAAGATGCCATTAACAAAGTGATTGGCCCTTTGCCCGGCTGGCGGTTAACCGGTGAGAGGAGTGGGGCCGGGCAGTTGGGTACCACGTGGCATCGGTTGTATTTCAAGAGCCGCTCGCCTAGGCGAGCGGTGGCAACTGCGATGCCATCCACGCGGCGTAAAATTGTTTCCAGCAACGGGCGCTGCTGCAATAATGCGGCGGACGAAGCCAGATAGGTCGGTATCTCGGTCAACAAATCATCAATGTCAAAGATCACTGGGATGCCACGGTTTTGAATGCGTCGTATGAGTTTCAGGGCCAGCGGACTGATGACACGCTGCACCACCACCATGTCAATGCCTTGCAGATCCGCCATCTGCAAATCGGCGAATTTAATAAAGCGCACGTGGCCGCCATGGCGCCGCATCCAGGCACTCAGCGGCTGCACCATGCGGATGGTGGCCAGACCTAGTTCAAAATAAGGCACGAGTACCAGAATCCGTGCACTTAACTTGGTGGCGAACTGCGTATTGGCCGATCTATCAGCCAAGGACAAGCCGGGAGCCCGGTTGCGGCCCACCAATACAAATTGAAAGGTGTCTGCATCAGGATCGTGAATAACGGTTTTGGCCCACGCCAGCAGCCCCGGTGAAACTTCTATCCCGGTGCTTGCCACCGACAGTTTTACCCGGTCTAGACTCTCTACCCGGTAAGCGCTGCGGGTGAATAGGTCCACCACCGTGCTGCGGGTGAAGAAGCGCAGATGGGTCTGATCCATCAGCCCGAAATCCGCATAGTCCCAGCGGCCCTGAAGCAACATCAGGCGAGCAGCCAAGTGGGCAATGTTGGGTATAGATGCAATGACGGCTCCCTCTGGACGCAACAAGTGCTTGCATTGGCGCAGCGTATCCTCTGGGTTTGTCAAGTGCTCCAGTACGTCGCCAAAAATCAAATAGTCAAACTGGCCGGCTTGCTGTGCATGCTGTGTGAGAAAGGTGTCCAGGGAGCAGTGAAAAACCCTGTCTATACGTGTGTCCGCTATTGCGGCCGCTTGTGCAGACGGCTCCACCCCCCAGACCACCAAACCAAACGTTTTCAAGGTCTGCCCTAGATATCCCTGTGAGCAGCCGATGTCCAGCACGCGTCTGCCGCGGACATCTCCATCTTCCAGAACGCGCTCCACGATTTTGGTGTGGGAGTTGTTCGCCACCGTTAAATCAATTTTTCCCGCGTACACCTTATCGCTGCTCATGATCCGCGCTTTCTTTTCAACCAAAAGTCACATAACGGATGTTGAACGTGTGTGCTGGTGTCCAGCAGGCAGGACAAAAGGATCGAGTGATAACGCATGTGGTCAATCGACCTGTAGAGTAATTCTGTACATGGGAATGCCGACAAGTCCGGTGGCGACGCTACTGCTGATTGAGCGCAAGATCAAAGCTTCATGAATCCAGTGATGCTGCACCGGATTGGTTTGCGTGCCTTCCGCCACTGCGACCGTCACTGCGTAGTCGCCTACCGGAAGAATAGGGCAGCGGAACGTAAACTGCGCGTTGAATTCCTGATGCTGGCTGATGCTTAGTGGGGAATCACGGTAGCTCAGATAGGTGTTGTCGCCAAAGATGGATTGTCCGGTGCTGTTCTTGACAAAAAAGCCAACTAGCGGCTTTGCGATGTCTTTGTTCGCCCGCCCGCGTATCTGAAGCGTCAGCATCTCACCCCCTAGTACGGTGGTAACCGTAAACCCGTCTGCGTTTTTTAGCGCAACTTCCGTAATGATTGCGCCATTCTCGCCGAACCCGCCCGGCTCGCGCGGAAACTGGCTGACAGCAATGGCGTTACGGTACAGGCTTGAATTGATGAACTCCTCTCGCACGTCGCGAAAGTCGACGTTGCTCACAGGCTGCGCCGCCGGCTCCTTATGGGCAGCGTGCGTGGAGGCCGAAACTGCGTCTGCAGGCAGGTAAAGACTCTCGATATAGCCCGCAATTACGGTCTTGGGATCGCCGTGGCGTTTGATTTCACCATCTGCCAGCCAATAGACGGTTTGGCAGAGTTGAGCAACGGCGGCAATATCATGGCTTACGAACAGGACGGTGCCACCACCGCAGATATAGGTGTTGATATACCGCATACACTTTTGTACAAAAAGAGCATCACCGACCGAGAGGGCCTCATCAATGACCAGTACATCAGCATTCACATGCGCATTGACGGCGAACGCCAACCTCACAAACATCCCGCTTGAATATGTCCGTACTGGCTGGTCTATAAATTCGCCAATGTCAGCAAATGCCGCAATCTTCTCAAATCGTTCATGCATTTGCTCTTGTGTGAAGCCCGTGAGCGCACCCTGAAAGTAGACGTTCTCGCGTCCCGTGAATTCCGGGTTGAAACCTGCGCCTAGCTCTAGTAGTGCAGAGATCCTGCCATTGATTTGTGTCGAGCCGGAGGATGGCTTGAGAATGCCGCAAATCAGCTGTAGCAGGGTGCTCTTGCCGGAACCGTTGCGACCGATGATGCCGACGGTTTCCCCTTTCCTGATGTCGAAGGACACATCGTTCAGGGCGGTGAATTCCCGGTGGTATTGCTTGAAGCCAAAACTGAAGAATTGTTTGATGCGGTCGCCCGGATGGCCGAACAGGCGGTAGGTTTTGCTCAAGTTCCTGACCGAGATGGCGATGTCCGAGTCAGAGTGCATCCGCAAATTCCTCCCGTGCATGCTGGAAAAAAATGTAGCCGAGCATTGCCCCCGCCAGTCCCGCCAGCAGTGTCAAGGTCCAGACGCTCCAGCTCACAGGCAGCCCACTGACCAGTGCCCGATTGGCCTCAATCACCACGCCCAAGGGGTTGAAGTAGTAGAGCGGGCGTAGCATTGCGGGCACCGCCTCCACAGGATAGAACACAGGCGACACAAACATCAGCACCTGCACGAACATGGGCACGATTTGCGTCATGTCCTTGATGTACACCCCCCATGCGCCTACAAACCACGCAAGGCCCAGCGCAAGAAGCAGCACCGGCAGCAGCAGTAGTGGGAAAAGCACGATCTGCCAGTGCCAGTGGCCGCTCGATGCCAGCACCACTGCCAGAATCAAAAAGTTAAACGCACCATGCACCAGCGCTGCACCCAGCGGCACCACGGGCAGGATGTGCACCGGGAAGATGATTTTTTTGACAAAACTGGGGTAGCTGCGCACAGAGCCTGGCGCGCGGGTTACAGTCTCGGCAAACAAGTTGAATGTAATGAGCCCCGCGTACAGTTGTAGCCAGTAAGGCACCCCGCTTTGTACCGGCCAGCGCGCCTGGAAAATACCGCCAAACACATAGGCAAAGACGGCCAGCATGAACAGCGGACTGAGGAAGATCCACAGCACCCCAAACATGGCGCCACGGTAGCGCAGCAGTACATCGCGCTTTACCAGTTGCCCGAGCAGGTAGCGCTGCTGCCAGAGTGCGGCCAGCATGTGCAGCGGATTTACAGCCGCCATACCTGAATTCCCGCGCTAACCAGCGCCTTAGTATTGAACTGCGCTTTGACATCCACAAAGCAGCCACCGGGCTTGAGCTTGGGGGTGTAGGTCGCAGGCGTTTGCCCCACGAAGATAGCATGTGCCACCGCCACCACCACCGCATCCGCCTGTGGTAACTCAGTCCATTCGGTCAGTGTCACTCCATATTCCTGCAGCGCCTCCGCTGCATCGGCCACGGGGTCGTGGACAAACACTTCTACCCCGTAGGCGCGGAGTTCCATGATCAGGTCCCACACTTTGGAGTTGCGCAGGTCGGGTACGTTCTCTTTGAAGGTAATACCCAACACATTCACCTTGGCGCCCTTGATGGCGCTGCCAGCCTGGATCATCTGTTTGACGGTTTGTTCGGCGATGTACTTGCCCATGCTGTCGTTGATGCGCCGTCCCGCCAGAATCACCTCGGGGTGGTACCCCGCCATCTCGGCCTTGTAGGTTAGGTAATAGGGGTCCACGCCGATGCAGTGGCCGCCTACCAGTCCCGGGCGAAACGGCAGAAAATTCCATTTGGTGCCTGCCGCTTCCAGCACTTCCAGTGTGTCGAGGCCCAGCATATTGAAAATGACGGCCAACTCATTCATGAGCGCAATGTTGAGGTCGCGCTGTGTGTTCTCAATCACCTTGGCCGCTTCCGCCACCTTCAGGGAGGACACCCGGTGGACCCCCGCTGCGACCACCTGTTCATACATCTGAGCCACGCGCTCCAGGGTGGCGGGACTGTCACCGGCCACCACCTTGATGGTGTTGTGGAGCGTATGCTTGTGGTCGCCAGGGTTGATGCGCTCGGGTGAGTAGCCGACCCAGAAATCGCGCCTCCACTGCAGACCGGAGGCGCGCTCCAGCACCGGTATGCACACCTCTTCTGTGGCGCCGGGGTAGACCGTTGATTCGTAGATCACGGTGGCCCCGGTCTTGAGGTGTTTGCCGACGCTCTCGCTGGCGCTAACCAGCGGGCCAAAATCGGGTTTGCGCGCGGCATCAATAGGGGTTGGCACCGCGATGATGACATAGTCGGCGCGTGCCAGATCGGTGGGGTTGCTGGTGTATTCCAGGCGGGTCGCCGCCTTCATATCGGCGTTTGTGACGGTGCCGCCAGGATCAGTCTGCTGCTGGTATTGAGCAATGCGCTGCATCGACAGGTCGTAGCCGATGGTCGGCATTAGCTTGCCGAATGCCACTGCCAGCGGCAAGCCGACATATCCTAGGCCGACGACGGCAATGACTTGCATGGAGGGCGTTTCTAAATTGGGAGTTGGGTTATCGGATTATGCGGTCTGGCTTGGTGGCACCATTGGTAACATATTGTGCAGTCATGCGCATTGCAATGTATTTGACAAACAGGAGTGCAATCTGATGACTCGGCAGAAGAATTCAGGTGCTCTAAGTACATGCGTTAAGTCGCATTCCATAGTGTTTCTTGGGTTTTTTGGGGTGCTGTTGGCGGCGGTGTGTGCCTATGTGGGACCATGGCTGATGGTTCCCGCGATGGATCGGTGGACTATTCAGACCAACGACCACGACGAAATTCGGGCACTACTTGCGATCATCGGAATCCGGCATTTACCGATGTTTCTGGTGGCCACCGCTTTCGGCAACTGGGCCTTTTCTGTGAGCGGGAATATTTCCACTAAAGCGGTGGGCATGGCGATGTTGCCTTATCTGGTGTATGTGCTGGCTGCGGCTGTGCTCGATGCGAGAGATACAGGAGAGACCGCGTGGAGTTGGATCAGTTATGAGCCGGCTTATTTCATATGGCCACATTTTGTAGCTGTGCCTGTGGGGCTAATCGCCGCGCGCTTCATGGTGAAGCGCAAAATGTCAATCGGCCGGCCGGGCTGACGGATGCATAAAACTCCCTGACTTGCCCCCGTGCTTCTCCGCCAAGTGCACCCCGGTAATAGTCATTTCGCGGTCTACTGCTTTGCACATGTCATAAATCGTCAGTAAAGCCACTTGCACCGCAGTGAGTGCCTCCATCTCCACGCCAGTGGGGCCCACCGTCTCCGCTGTGGCGGTGCACACCACATGGGCGGGGGTAGAGTCCTGTGCCGCGCAGCTGGTGAATTTGACCGCCACACGCGTCAGCGCCAGTGGATGGCACAAGGGAATGAGCTCACTGGTTTTTTTGGCACCCTGAATGCCGGCGATGCGTGCAATCCCCAGCACGTCGCCTTTTTTTGCGTTCCCGGCTTCAATCAGTGCCAAGGTAGCGGTCTGCATTTCGATGCGGCCGCTGGCCACGGCGACGCGGTGCGTGCTTGGCTTTTCCGCAACATTTACCATATGGGCTTGGCCGTGGGCGTCGAAATGCGTGAGGGTGCTCATGATGGCTGACTTTACCCGAGGTTCACGCAGCCCCTTTAAAGTGCGAGCATCTTATGCGCATGTTTTCAAAGCCACCATCCTTCTGGCGTGATCGCTTTCAGGCTAGTGCTGTGCACTTTTCTTTGAGCCTAAGCATTGCGCTTTTGTCTGCTTTGCTGGTCTTCGGCATTTGGTATCCATCCCTCTATCGTGAGGTTTCGAGTGGCCGCGAATTGTTTTTGCTGGTGGTGACGATAGACGTCATTCTTGGGCCGCTAGTCACTTTTGCCATCTTTAACCGTGTCAAGCCGTGGTCTGTGCTGCGACGTGATTTGACGGTGATTGGTTTGGTCCAACTCGCGGCACTGGGCTATGGGTTGTGGGTGGTGTGCATGGCGCGCCCGGTACATATGGTGTTTGAAAACGACCGCTTTAGCGTGGTACATGCTATCGATGTCACTTCCGAGCTCTTGGCAAAAACCCCGTCGGACGTCAACGCCTTGCCGTTGACGGGGCCAACGCTGATTGGGTTGCGTCCTTTCAAGGACTCGCAAGAAAAGTTTGACGCCACCTTGGCAGCCCTGCAAGGGTTGCCACTAGCCTCTCGCCCTGACTTATGGCAGCCCTATGCCAAATCTATCCCCGACATACTGAAAGCCGCCAAACCCGTCAGCGCACTCAAAAACCGGTTTACCAACCGGGCCGCCGAGATTGACCGCGTATTGGCATCTGTAGGCCGTACCGCAGACAACGCGGTCTATCTCCCTCTGGTGGGGCGTAAGTCCTTCTGGACGGCCTTCCTCGACCCCGTCACCGCAGAGATCGTGGCCACCATGCCGTTGGATTCATTTTGATTCCATTTCCCAAGAAAAATAGTCCCCTAGCCATTGCCTGTGTTGCGCAGGCAGCTATCGTTTGTATAGCGTTGACGGTCGCCGGCGAGGCTTGGACACAAAGTGTCCCCAGCCGCACCACCACTGGCCTGCCCAACCTCGGCGACGGCAGCGACATGGCGCCCAGCGCCGAGCGCCGTCTGGGAGACCGCATCGCGCGCGAGTTGTACCGCGACCCGGACTATGTGGACGATGCCGTCATCTTGGAGTATGTGCAGGGCATCTGGCAGCCGTTGCTGGCCGCCGCCCGCCAGCGTGGCGAGTTGCCGCCGGCGCTGGATGATGCCTATGCTTGGGAGATCCTGTTGGGCCGGGACCGCACGGTCAACGCCTTTGCGCTGCCTGGGGCTTATTTGGGCCTGCACCTGGGGCTGGTGGCGGTGGTCACGAGCCGTGACGAGTTGGCCTCGGTGCTGGCCCACGAACTCAGCCACGTCACCCAGCGCCACATCTCGCGCATGGTGGCGCGCCAGAGCGAACAGGCGCCCTGGCTGCTGGGGGCCATGATCCTCGGCGCCCTGGCGGCCAGCAAGAATCCGGGCACCGCCAATGCCGTGATCGCCGGCGGACAGGCCGCAGCGGCGCAAACCCAGCTCAATTTCTCGCGCGACATGGAGCGCGAGGCCGATCGCATCGGCTTTGGTGTCATGACCGAGGCCGGTTTCGAGCCGCAGGGCTTTGTCAGCATGTTCGAAAAGCTGCAACAGGCCTCGCGCCTCAATGACAACGGCAACTTCCCTTACCTGCGCAGCCATCCGCTGACGACAGAACGCATCGCCGACATGCAGGCCCGCGTTCCCCAGCCCGCAGGCGGCCAGGCGGTCGCCCAGGGGCTGGAGCCCGACATGGCCATGGTCTCGGCCCGCGCCCGGGTCCTGTCCAATCCGGCCGTGGATGCCCTGCGCAATTGGGGGCAGGAGGTGGCGCCCGCGCGCCTGGCCCGTCTGGGCACGGCGCAGCAGGCCGGCGCCCTGTATGGCGCAACACTGGCAGCCATCCGGCTGCGCGACTTCGTTGCCGCACAAGGTAACTGGGCACGGCTGACGGAACTGACGCGGACGGTACCCGCTGCTGCCCGCTTAGCGCGGCTGCTAGGGGTTGAACTTTGGTTGGCCCAGGGGGAGCCTGCACGGGCGCTGGGTATATTGAAGCCGCAGGAGGCGCTGGACAGTCGCCCCGCCTTGTTTTTGCTGGCCGATGCACGCCTGCGCACCGGCCAGGCCCAGGCCGCGTCGGAAAGCCTGCAGACCTGGCTGGCCGACCATCCGCGGGATGCGCAGGCCTGGCAATGGCTGTCCAGTGCCTACACGGCCCAAGGGCGTACGGTGGCTGCGATCCGCGCCGAGGCAGAAGTCAATGTCGCCCAGCTTGACTATGCCGCGGCCCTCACGCGCTTCAAGGCGGCGCAGGATCTGGCCCGCCAAGGCGGTGGCGCCGCGGACCATTTCGAGGCGTCCATCGTGGACACCCGGGCGCGGCAGATGGAGTTATTGCTTAGAGAACAGGCGCTCGAGCGCTGAGTCGATCACGACACCCAGCAGGGTGTAGATCAGCGAACCGATCATCGCTGCCCAAAAACCCTGCACATGGAAGCCGTCCAGCACCCCGGCGGCGGCCCAGAACATCAGCGCGTTGATGACGAACAGGAACAGGCCCAGCGTGAGCACCGTTACCGGCAACGTCAGCACCACCAGCACCGGGCGCAGCACGGTATTGAACAGGCCGATCACAAAGGCAGCGATCAGCGCGGCGGTGAAGCTTTTGACTTCCACGCCGCTGTACAGATGAGCTACGGCCAGCAGGGCGACTGCGCTGAGCAGCCATTTGGAAATGAGTTTCATGGCGCGCAAGCATACACCCGCACTGCATGCACTCAGTCCCGGCGCTGCGCCCACCGTCCGGCCAGCAAGACGCCCAGCACCGTCAGGCCGTAAACCAGCCAGCGCGCGCCCGTCTGCAGGGTATCGACCGGGCTGTGGGCGGCACCAAACACGCCGGACAGCAGAGGCTCATCGACCGCCATCTTGGCGGCGGTGAACGCCAGCACTGCAGCGCCCAGTTGGATGATGACCGGGAAGCGCTCCACCAGCTTGAGCACCACCGAGCTGCCAAATACCACGATGGGCACGCTCACCAGCAGGCCGATGAGGACCAGATCGAACGCGCCGTGGGCCGCACCCGCCACGCCCAGCACGTTGTCCACGCCCATCAGTGCGTCGGCCACGATGATGGTCTGCATGGCGCCCCAGAAGGTGTTGGCCGACGGGCCGTCGTGCGCGCTGTCGCCTTCGTCGGCCAGCAGCTTGTAGGCAATCCACACCAGGCCCAGGCCGCCCAGCAGCATCAGCCCCGGGATCTTTAGCAGCCAGACCACGCCCACCGTCATCAGCGAGCGCACAACGATGGCGCCCACGGTGCCCCAAACGATGGCCTTGGTTTTCAGGTGCGGGGGCAGGTTGCGTGCGGCCAGCGCGATGACGATGGCGTTGTCGCCGGCCAGTACCAGGTCAATCAGGACGATGGCCAGCAGTGCAGACCACCAGGCGGCAGAGAAAAATTCCATGGCAAAACCCCTTGCAAATCAATTTCAAAAACCTGCAGGGCCTGCGCGGGGGGGATTTTGGGGTCACCTTCGCGCGTGCACTGCAAGTGCATGGCGAAGGTCTTGCTCGATGCGGCCGTGCGGGACGGCGCATCTGGTGAACCGGGAAAACGTGGGGTCTTCCGTACTGACGATTCACCAACCGGGAGCTACTCCCCTTCTGCGGCCATTCTAGGCGGCAAATGCCGTTGCGCCTAATGTCGGGGTTTGGCGCAGGGCCACCGGCGCCGGGCTATGATGCGCCTCCCCTCTCTATGGCAGGCATACACATCACCGACATCGAGTCGGCCATCAACTACTGGCGCGCGCGTGAGCCCTCGCCGGATGGCGTCGCCCTGCCCGCGCCGACCCGCGCGCTGGCCGAGGTCTATGCCCTGCTGGTTTTCTACCATGAGGTGGAGGCCGATGCCCGCACCATGCCGCCCAAGGCGCTGGAGGCCTGGCTGGAGTGGTACCACTCCACACCCGACACGCCCTGCATCGCGATTTGCTCCACCAGCCAGGGTGACGAGATCTGTAAGGGCTGCGGACGCACATTTGAAGAAGTGCAGTTGTGGCCCGAGATGGAGCCGGCCGACAAACGCGCCACCTGGCGGCGCATCACGCTGGACGCCAGCGCCTGGCGTTTCAACAAATACGCCGAACGGGCCGCCGAAGGCAAGACCGAATTGCTAGCAAATTCATAGCTGCTTGCGCAGATTATGCAAGGGTTAGAGCCCTATTCGGCTTGTAAAAAGCGGAGTAGCGCTACTTCCAGCGCACCGGCTCAATGTCCACGGTATTCGCGCCATCGCCCAGCATCAGCACGCCTTCCTGGATCGTCGCCTGCAGTTGCATGCTGCGCTGCGCCAGTTTGGCCAACGCCTGCGAGGTGGCGGACGGAATGCGCCAGACCTGCAGCTTGTCCAGCCGCGTCAGTTTGGTCTCAATGCCCTTCCACCAGATGTCGGCGGAGTGGGCAAAGGCGTACAGCAGCACCGCGTCGGCCTTGTTGCAGGCCTTGGAGATGGGTTTGTCCTCGGGCTGGCCCACTTCGATCCACAGGCGTTTGTGGCCGGTGAAGTCGGTCAGTGACACATCCGGGTCTTCCGGGTCACTCAGGCCCGCGCCAAAGGCCAGCGTGCCGTCGCCGTTGCACTCGCTTTGCAGCTTGTAGGCGTTGAAGGCCAGCGCCGCCAGGCGCACCATCATGCGTTCGTCGGTCTCGCTGGGGTGGCGGGCCAGCGTCAGTGCATGGTCGGCGTAGTAGCCGTGGTCGATGTCGGCAATCTGCAGACTGGCCTTGTAGATGGTGGATTTGAGTGCCATGGTGCTATCAAAAACAAAGCGCCTCGCGCCCGTTGCATATGGGCTGGAGGCGCATTGGATGGGTTAAGGGAGGCTTAGACGCGTTTCGCGAGTTCGGCCGCCTTGCCGGTGTAGCTGCCCGGCGTCATGGCCAGCAGGCGGTCCTTCTCGGCTTGGGGAATTGCCAGCCCGGCGATAAAGCCCTGCATCAGTTCACGCGTCATGGCTTCGCCGCGGGTGAACTTCTTCAGCTGCTCATACGGCTGGGGCAGGCCAAAGCGGCGCATCACGGTCTGGATGGGCTCGGCCAGCACTTCCCAGGAGGCGTCCAGGTCGGCGGCGATGGCGGTTTCATTGATTTCCAGCTTGTTCAGGCCGGTCATCAGTGCGTTGTAGGCCAGCACCGCGTAGCCCAGCGCCACGCCCATGTTGCGCAGCACGGTGGAATCGGTCAGGTCGCGCTGCCAGCGGCTGATGGGCAGCTTTTCGCTCAGGTGCTTGAGCAAGGCGTTGGCCAGGCCCAGGTTGCCTTCGGCATTTTCAAAGTCGATGGGGTTGACCTTGTGCGGCATGGTGGAAGAGCCGACCTCGCCGTCCTTGAGTTTTTGCTTGAAGTAGCCCAGGGAGACATAGCCCCAGATGTCGCGCGCCAGGTCGATCAGGATGGTGTCGAAGCGGGCCACCGCGTCAAACAGCTCGGCCATGTAGTCGTGCGGCTCGATCTGGATGCTGTAGGGCTGGAAGGTCAGGCCCAGGCCCAGTGGCTCGGGGGTCTCGACGACTTTGCGGCTGAAGGCTTCCCAGTCGAAATCGGGCCAGGCGCTCAGGTGGGCGTTGTAGTTGCCCACGGCACCGTTCATCTTGGCCAGCAGCTTGATATCGGCGACACGCGCGCGGGCCGTGGTCAGGCGCACCACCACGTTGGCCAGTTCCTTGCCCACGGTGGTGGGGCTGGCGGTCTGGCCGTGGGTACGGCTGAGCATGGGCACGTCGGCAAAGGCGTGGGCCATGCCGCGCAGTTTGGCGATGACGGCGTCCATGGCTGGCAGCAGCACCTGGTCGCGTGCGCCCTTGAGTTGCAGCGCATGGCTGGTGTTGTTGATGTCTTCGCTGGTGCAGGCAAAGTGCACGAATTCGCCGGCGCCCATCAGTTCCGGGCGCGCCTCGAACTTGGACTTGATCCAGTATTCCACCGCCTTCACGTCGTGGTTGGTGGTCTTTTCGATGGCCTTGATGGCCTCGCCATCGGCTTCCGAAAAGTTCTTCACCAAGCCCAACAAGTAAGTACGCGCTCCGGGGGTGAGGGGCTTGAATTCAGCGAAGCCGGCATCGCTCAGGGTGATGAACCAGGCCACTTCCACCTGTACGCGGCGGTGCATGTAGCCCTGTTCGCTCATCAGGGGGCGCAGGGCGGCAAGTCGGGCGGCGTAGCGGCCGTCCAGCGGGGAAAGGGCGGAAATGGCGGAGAAAGTCATGGCCCGATTGTAGGTTGTACGCCACGCCCGGCCCTGCGACGCCTTCTGGTAAACCCCAGTGGATAGAATCAACGCAAAGCAACCACTGACTACCCATGAAATTACTCGGATCGACTTCCAGCCCCTATGTGCGCAAAGTGCGCGTGGTGATGGCAGAGAAGAAACTGGATTACACGTTTGTGACCGAGGACGTCTGGGCGGCTGAAACCACCATTGCCGACGCCAACCCGCTGGGCAAGGTGCCCTGCCTCGTGATGGAAGGAGCGGAAGCCCTGTTCGACTCGCGCGTAATCGTTGAATACCTGGACACCCTGTCCCCCGTGGGCAAGCTGATTCCGGCCGTGGGCCGCGAGCGTGCCGAGATCAAGACCTGGGAAGCCCTGGCCGACGGCCTGCTCGATGCAGCCATCCTGGCGCGCCTGGAAGCCACCTGGGGCGGCCGCACCAAGGCGCAGCGCAGCCAGAACTGGGTTGACCGCCAGATGCGCAAGGTCGACGACGCCCTGAAGGCCATGAGCCGTGGCCTGGGCGAGAAGCCCTTTTGTGCCGGCATCCACCTGAGCTTGGGCGACATCGCCGTGGGCTGCGCGGTGGGTTACCTGGACTTCCGTTTCCCGCAGATCAACTGGCGCACCGAATACCCCAATCTGGACCGCCTGCATGACAAGCTGATGCAGCGCCCCAGCTTCGCCGATACCGTTCCGGCCTGAACGGCCCGTCCTGGCCTGTCAACGTCCTGACATACGGGGCGACTAGAATGGGCCGGCATCGAAAGGTTGCCATGCTCTACCCTGAACTCTTCAAGCAGCTCGAGTCTGTCCGTTGGGACATGGACAAGGATATTCCCTGGGCCAGCTTCGACGTGGCCCAGCTCTCCGACGAGCAGGCCGCCACCATCAAGATGAACGCCATCACCGAATGGGCGGCACTGCCGGCCACCGAGATGTTCCTGCGTGACAACCGTGGTGACAGCGATTTTTCCGCCTTCATGTCGATCTGGTTTTTTGAGGAGCAGAAGCATTCCCTGGTGCTCATGGAATACCTGCGCCGCTTCCGTCCTGATCTGGTGCCCACCGAGCAGGAACTGCACGACGTGCGCTTCGAGTTCGACCCGGCCCCGGCACTTGAGACGCTGATGCTGCATTTCTGCGGCGAAATCCGCCTCAACCACTGGTACCGCCGTGCCAGCGAATGGCATACCGAGCCTGTCATCAAGTCCATCTACACCCGTCTGAGTCAGGACGAGGCGCGCCACGGCGGGGCCTACCTCAAGTACATGAAGCGCGCCATCCAGAATTTCGGGCTGGACGCCAAGAGCGCATTTGCCAAGGTCGGCGTGCTCATGGCCAGTGCGCGGCGCACGGCCCAGGCCCTGCACCCCACCAACCTGCATGTCAACAAGGCCCTGTTCCCGCGCGACACCATCCAGAGCCGGCTGCCCAACCCGGAGTGGCTGGAGCACTGGCTGGACAAGCAGATCAACTTCGACGCGGTCTGGGAATCCAAGGTGGTCGAGCGCATCCTGCACAACATGAGCCTGCTCATGGAGCGCAGTTTCACCACCGTGCAGGAGCTCAACAAATACCGCAAAGAGCTGGCCCAGGAACTGGCCCAGTCCATCGCCCCGGCGGTGTCACCAAGGCCGGTCTGAGGCAGGGGCCTGGGTCAGCGGCAGCAGCCGATCCAGGTTGATCTGCACCTTCACATCGCGGTGCGCCACGCTGGCCACAATGCGGTAGTCCGGCATGCTGGTTTCACGGATGGTCGGCTCCACCGTAGGAATGCCGTTGCGGTTGACCAGCACGGCCACCCGCGGCGTGGTGGTGTTCACCCCGCGTTTGACCACCACGGCGATTTCGTCGGTGGCCAGGCGCACATACGAACCCGGCTGGTAGATGCCCACGGCCTTGATCAACGCGGCACCGGCTTCGTCCACCTGGCGGTTCTCGTCAAAGTAGCAGGCCTGCATCGCAGCGGCGGGGGAAATCGGCTGGCGTGACGCGCGCGGCGACAGGCGTGCGGCAAACATGTCGGCACGCTGGATCAGCCGGGCCATGCGCTCGCCGCCGGTCTTGGCGCGCAGCGGGCCGGGCGTTTGCGTATGGTGCTCACGCACCGCCTGCAGCCAGTGCGGATCGCTCACGCCCAGGGCCTGCAGCATTTCGACCGATTTTTGCGCATGGGTGTCAATTTGGGCGCGTTGGGCTGGCGTGGGCGGCTCCACCTGCATGGCCAGGCGGTCCTGCAGCTCCGTCATGCCCAGATTCATGGTGAGGGCCGCTTTGGCCAGCAGGGTCTGCACCTCGGCGGGCCAGTTCAGTACATCGCGGGCCGCCAGATTGCACATCACGCTGACCAGCATGGCGTGGGTGGCGCTGTAGCGGCGTTTTTCGGTGGCCGACAGGTGGATCAGCGCAAACAAGGTGCCGTCCGGATTGCGCAGGGTATGGCGTTCCAGCTGTGCGTACAGGCGTTCCAGCCGGCCCATGAACTGGGCCGGGTTGCTGTCACGCAGCAGGTAGTTGCATTGCTCCTGCAGGTCCAGCCAGTCGGGTTTGGTGTCGGCCGGCAGTATGCTGGCGCGCTCGCCCAGGGTGGTGCCGGCGATCTTGGTGCCGGCGATTTCGCCCAGGGCCTTCTCGTCGCGTACCAGGCCGTGCAGCCGGCCCACGTAGGCGCGGTGGTGGGCCTCGGAGTCGGCCACGTCGATGTAGAGGCCGCCCCCGCGCTTGGCGATGTCTTCCAGGTCGGACTTGGACTCCACCACAAAGCCTCTTTGCGCCAGCAGTACGCCGCCCTTGTCCATCAAAGGAAAAGGGAGCGGGTGGCCAATGCGTATGGACTCTACGCCGACGGGTACTAGGTGCATAGGTGCGGGCGATTATGCATGCCTGCGCGACGGGTGAAAGCCCGTCGTGGGGGGTAAACCGGGCGGTGTTCCCTGCTAGCATGCCCCCATGAACCCCGCCAAAGAGCCTGCTTTCCTGTCCAAAATCTGTGACCGCGCCGATCTGGCCCGCCAACTCGCCCACCTGCCCCGGCCCTGGGTCTTCACCAATGGGGTGTTTGACGTGTTGCACCGCGGCCACGTGATGTACCTGGCCCAGGCCCGTGAACTGGGCGCCAGCCTGATTGTGGCGCTCAACACCGACGCCTCCGTCAAGCGCCTGGGCAAGGGCGACGACCGCCCCCTGAACGCCGAGGCCGACCGCGCCATCGTCATGGCCAGCCAACAGGCCGTGAACCTGGTGACCTGGTTTGACGAGGACACCCCGGTGCAGATCCTGGGCGAAATCAAGCCCGACATTTTGGTGAAAGGCGGCGATTACGACATGGCCAAGTTGCCCGAAACCGCACTGGTCGAGTCCTGGGGTGGGCGGGCGTTGGCGCTGCCTTTTGTGGCGGGGTACTCGACCACCAAGCTGGTGCAAAAAATCCGGGCCCGTTAAGGCCAGGGGCTGCAGTCGTGGCCCGGCCTAGCTGTTCTGGTAGGCCGCAATACCCCAGTTCCAGGGGCTGAAGCCGGTGCTGCTTTGGGCCGGAGCGGCCGTTTGCGCCAGCGTGTTCAAGGTGCTTTGCTGGCTCTTGAGAATGCCGGAACGCTGGTTCAGCGACGACAGGGTCAGGCCCACATTGCCATTGCTGGCCAGCTCCTGCGCCGTGGCATTGAACACCTGCTGGCCCAGTTTGTTCAGGGTGGCGCGCACGCCGGCCGGGTCGGCCTTTTGGGCCGCATCGAATTGCTTGCCGTCCAGCACCAGGTTGCCGCCGGTGTTCACGCTGAGCCCTATTTTCTTGAGCGAATCCACCGTCGCCGTGTCCGTATGGACCACCCGCAACAAATCCCGGCTGGTGCGGCTGGCACTTTGCGCCGATGCGGTGTCGCCGGGTAGCGCTGCCGTTGTCTTGGCGGCGCCCAGTGCCGCATTGAAGGCACTGGTGAAGTTGCTGGCGGCCGATTTTTGCGCCACTGCCGTACTGGTACTGCCCAGGCTGCCCAGTGCATGCGCAGCGATCTGCGCGCTGGACACGGCCGATTGCAGTTTGCCGAAACTGGAGAGCTGCGCGCTGGTCGTATCCACCTGCGCCTGGATGCGCTGGTCCGCCTTCTTCAGCCCCGCCTGCGCTGCCGCGCTCAAGCCGCCCGCAGCCTGCGTGCTGGCGCCGGTCCCCAGGTACTGGGAGGCGGATTGGGATGTGACAAAGTCGTTGATATTCATGGCGTGACGGACCCAGTCTATTCCCATGGGGCGTTGTTGTGTGTGACCAGCCTGGCTTTGTGGTCTTTGGTGCTTGTAGGCAACGACCCTGCAGAGGGTGGCGGTACCACCCACCCTCTGCGGGAGGCGTTCGCGGGGTACAACTCCGCTTCAAGCCTGGATGCCGTTGCGCCTTAGAAACTCAGGCTTGCCGCCCCCGCTTTCAGGCGCTCATGGACGACGCTCGCGCCCGCAATCGTGACACCTTCTATCAAGTCTTCCTGCGTGTATCCACGACTCTTGACACAGGGGGGGCACGCAACGACCACACCGCCCCGTTTCATGAAGTCGTCGATCAGCACTTTCAGCGGGTCAAGCGGCGGTACATGCGTCAGGTCGACAGCGCGTTTGCGTACGAGGTCCACCGCCGGACCTGTGAGAAAGGCGCACACCTTCATGCCGGACGTGATGCCTCCACATGCGATCGTGAAAGCGGCGGAGGAGATCTCGTTGTCGGCACCTTTGGTCATCAGTACGACCAGTTCGCGGGTTGTTTCAGTCATGTTCTTACTCCTGTCAGTGGGTTTCAATGGAACGCCGGATCAGAGAGGCCCAATTCCGGTGCGGGGGGCTTATTGCAGGGATTCGATGGAGGAGCGAACCCACTCCTTGTAGTCGTCAAACGCACAAAAGGGGGCGCCGTCCTGCTCGGCCGTTGCGATCACCTCGGCGGCAGTTGCACCGGCCTTCAGGCCGGCGTACATGTAGGCCACGGCAGACGCCCTCGGCCCTGTACGACAGGAAACCAGGGTCGGTCGTGGCAAGGTGTCCAGTGCAGCGACATGCTGCCGCGCCAGTTCCAAATTCAGGACCCGGGGCGGGTCGCTGACCACGCGCGCGCTGTGTGCCACCGCTTGTTGCACTTGTGCATAGGACATGCCGCCTGGCATCGAGGCGAATTCCTCGCCCACGATAAAGAGCCAAGACTGAACGCCGTGCTGTTGTGCATAGGTGCGAGGGTTCTCTATACGTTCCCGGTTGTAGGTCAAGTCTGCCGGCAATGTGAAAGGCATGAAGTTCTCCTCGTGAAAGTGCTGTGGAAGATCACTCGGCAGTGGCCGGGTCGATGACCGTGTGTACGCGCGCAACGCTGTTCGCCGGAAACTCGCCGATCTCGGCATGGCGGCGGACGGCGGCTTCGTCGGGCGCCTGGTAAACGCAGTAAATCTTGTCGTCGCAGACATAGCTGTGAATCCACTGGATGCTCGGCCCCATGCTGCTGAGCACGCCGCACGATTTTTGCGAGATGGCTTTGAGGTCGGTGGCGGTGAATTTGCCGGCGCCGGGGATTTCGCGTTCAATAACGAATTTAGGCATAGCGACTCCTTTGAGAGGTTAGTGAATTGACTTTTCATGTGGGGGCGTTGGTGACGCCTGGGCCAATTCTGTGATTTCGAAATGCGCCTGACTTGTCCGAGCGTCTGGAATGATTGACCGGAACCCCGCCTGATACAAAAAGAGGAGACTGGGCATGGATGTTTTGTCAGACGTGCTGCGCACCATCCGACTTGAGGGTGCCCTGTTTCTCCATGCAGACCTGGGGGCGCCATGGTGTTTCAATGTGCCCAAGGGTGTGGATATCGCCCAAGTCCTGAAACCTGGCGCGCAGGAGCTGGCCATCTTCCATCTGATCATGAAAGGTCAGTGCTGGGCGCAAGTCCAGGGGGGCGAACCCATTCGACTGTCGCAAGGTGACCTGGTGGTCATTCCACACGGTGACACGCACGTGGTGGGCAGTGGTTTGCAGCACGCTGCGGTAGCGGTTGCCAACGTGATCCAACCCCGGGTACCTGAGCTCGCCCGCATTCGCTATGGCGGAGATGGCGAGCAAACCCTGGTAGCGTGCGGCTGGTTTGCCTACGAAGCAGGCGTCTCCCAAATGCTGATCGAACAGTTGCCGCGACTTTTCAGCATCCATCTGCGGGACAGGCCGGCCGGCAGCTGGATTGAGCAGTCCGTTCACTTCGTTCTGGAGGCGGGTGCATCCAGTACGCCCGGATCGGACTCGGTGGTCGCAAAAATTGCGGAGGTGTTGTTAACGGAGGCCGTGCGGGGCTACATCGAATCAATACCGACCGGCCATGTGGGCTGGTTGGCAGGCCTGCGCGATGCCCACGCGGGGCGGTGCCTCGCGCTCATGCATGCCGAGCCGGGACGCGACTGGAGCATTGATTCCCTGGCACAGGAGATTCATACCTCCCGCAGCGTGCTTGCCGAGCGCTTTACCGCTGCAGTGGGGGTGTCGCCCATGCACTATCTGGCCCGCTGGCGCATGGTGCTCGCTGCAGGACTCCTGCGCAACCAGCAGGGCGCATTGGCCCGCATCGCAGAACAGGTGGGGTATGGGTCTGAAACCGCCTTTATTCGTTCCTTCAAACGGGAATACGGGTGTTCCCCTTGGGTTGG
>JACXTT010000456.1_pt1 | contig 69698 bp, 58 predicted proteins | sample 9270951 | NCBI WGS metagenome assembly JACXTT01 (sample SAMN15532306, study PRJNA645909) | rock metagenome | isolation source: weathered quartz diorite | place: Puerto Rico | collected 2017-06-21 | reverse complement strand
ATGTCCACCAAAACTTGATACGCGCCCCGCATGGTCTCGCTGATTTGGCTGATGAGCAGCACCGCGCCGGAGGCCAGCGCTTGCACGATGATCGAGACGTACGGCGTTTTCCACCGCGGATGAATTTTTCCAAACGCGGCCGGCAAGTAGCGGTCGATTCCCACAACAAATGGCACGCGTGCGATTCCCGCGACCGTGCTTCCCACCCCGCCTGCATTGCCGACCGAAACCAGAAGCGCGGCCATCACGCCAACGAATCCGATCCGCAGCGCCGTCGAGCCGTGCGTGATGGCTTGAAACACGCCGCTTTTTGGATCCACTTCCGAGGCGGGAATCATCGAGAGCACCGCAAATGTGCCGAGGATGTATATTGCCGCGATCATCGCCCCCGAGGTCAGCACCGCGCGCGGTAGCGTCCGCCGCGGATCCCGGATCTCCGCGCTCATTGCCGACACGAGCTCAAGTCCGGTGAATGCAAACGCGATCTGCGACCAGAAGTTCACCGTGTCCCAGCTCCAGTGCGGCATCATATTCGCCCAGGTGAAGTGCGTCACGGAACCGTGTCGAAACCAGAGCATCGTGGCGATGCCGACGAGCATCAGCAAAGGAATATACGTGGATACGCCGCCCGCGTTTTGCAGCCACTTCCCCACATTAAGTCCGATGACATTCAGTACCACCGCTACAAGGAGCAACACAAAAGAGCCAACCAGCAAAAAGGTTCTGTCTTGCGCGAGCGCAGCTCCTCCGGACGCTGCGAGGTATCCGCTCATCGCGGCGCTCGCCATCAAGAGACCGGGAAAATAAAAGATCGTATAGATCCAATAGGTCCAGCCCGCCACGAATCCGTGGAAATCGCCGAAGGCTTCTTTGGCCCATACATACAGCCCGCCCTCCTCCGGAAAGCGCGACGAAAGTTCATTGACGACGATCGCAGACGGCACAAAGAAGAAAGCTGCCGCCAGCACCCAGAGGCTGATCGAGGAAGTGCCGTTGTGGGCGGCCGCTGCAATCCAGCGCGGCCCGAGGACCGTGGCGATGTTGAAGAGAAGGACGTCCCAAAAGCCCATCTCTTTTCTTAATTGCTTAATCGGATCGGCGGAGCCGTTCGCGCTTTGGCTCACAAGGTCACGTCCAGCGCAGGAATCAATTCGTCTTGCATTCGAAAGTTCTTAAGAAAGGGATCTTCTGAATTTTCAAAGTCACTCCACGGTCCAAAGAAAGTCACGCGGCCTTCCTGGAGAAATACGACCACGTCCGCCAGTTTTTTCGCCAGATGCGTATCGTGTGTGACCACGATCGAAGTTTTATGAAACGCCTGCTTCAATCGCAGGATCAAATCGCCCGCATGCGCCGCCATGATCGGGTCTACCATCGTTGTCGGCTCGTCATAAAGAATCGCCTCGGGGTTTTGCGCCATCGCCCGGCCGACGGCCACCGCCCGCTTCATGCCCGTGGAAAGCTCGCTCGGTAATTTCTCGAGCACGTCATCCAGCTCCAGCATCTTCGCAATCTTCGCCACGTACGCATCAATATCCTCGTGCGTCAGGCCCGTCTGGCCCTCCAACGGAAACGCGATGTTCTCGGCAACCGTTAGCGAATCGAAAAGCGCGCCGGACTGAAACACCATCGTCACTTTGCGCCGAATCGGTTCGAAATCGTCCTCGCTGAAATTCGTGACGTCCACCCCGTCGACAAAAACCTGCCCGGAGTCCGCCTTCAGAAATCCCATGATGTGTTTCAGCGAAACCGATTTCCCCACGCCGCTGCGCCCCATGATCACACACGTCTCGCCGCGTTTCACCGTGAAGCTCACGTCCTTCAACACCGGGCGGTCGTCGAACGCCTTGCACACATCGCGAAACTCAAAATAATTGACCGCGTTGCCGCTGTCTTGCGCTGCTTCGCTCACGCGCTCTCCATTTTGAAACCCCGGCTGGCTTCTTCGTAGTCGGCCTGCGTATTCATGTTCCAGAACAGCCGCCCAGCGCTATCAAACCGTTTCCACTCCGCCTCGTCAAGAACTTCCGTCGTGACGTGTTGCAATCCTTGTGTCACCTTGCGTACGCCGCTTTGGAACGCCGCGCGCAGCGCCCCCGCCGCATCCGTCCGGTAACAGGCGCATAATGGCTCGTGCCCATGCGTTGAGTAAGGGAGCACAACTTGCGCTTTGCTCTTCACACCGCGCTCCGTCAGAAAACCCAGCCACTCGTGCGTCAAAAACGGCATGTCGCAGCTCAAAATCAGATTCCATTCGGCCCGCGCGGCACTTCCAGCAGCATCTTCGAGCGCGGTAATAATTCCCCCGAGCGGCCCCTCGCCTGGCCATCGATCCTCGACGATCTCCACTCCGAACCCTTCGTATTTCCCGTGCACTGCAACGACTTTGGCTTCCTTCGTGACACCCCGCAGAAGCTCGACCATGCGCGCTAGCATGGGCTTCCCGCCGACCTCAACCAGCGCCTTGTCCTGCCCAAATCGCGTGCTCCCGCCACCCGCGAGCACGTAGCCCGCGAGATTGTTGGAGGCCGCCGTACTCGCCGCATTGTTCACCGGTCACTCTTCTTCCAGCGGTTCCCTGCCCGGCCGGCGAATCCCCAATTCGCGCAGTTTCTCCTGCAAACTCTGCCGGTGCAATCCGATGGTGGCCGCGGTTCGCGATACGTTCCAGCGATGCTCCGCCAATTGTTTCGTCAGGTACGCTACCTCAAACTTCCGCTTGGCCTCCCGGAAATCGCGTTCGCCAATACCGTGGTCCGGCCCGCCGTTGTTCCGTTTGTGCGAGGCCGTCTCGCCGTGTACGACCTCCGCCGGCAAATCATCAACATCGATTTCATCGCTTCGAGAAAGTACCAGGCTCCGCTCCAGCGCGTTCTTCAACTCGCGCACATTCCCCGGCCAATCGTACTTCTCGATCGCTGCCACAGCCTCGCGCTTCAATCGCGCCGTTCGTCCCAGCCGCGCTCCGTGCATCTGCAGAAAAGTCTCCGCCAGCAGCGCGATATCCCCCTTGTGCGCGCGCAGCGGCGGCAGCTCCAGGGTCACCACACGAAGCCGGTAGAACAAATCCTCGCGAAATTTTCCCGCACGAATCTCGGCCCCCAGGTTTCTGTGCGTCGCGCTGATCACACGCACGTCCACCGGAATCGACTGCGCTCCGCCGAGCCGCTCGATGGTGCGGTTTTCCAGCACGCGCAGCACTTTGGCCTGCGTAACCGGATTCATATCTCCAATTTCGTCCAGGAAAATTGTCCCGCCAGTAGCCAGCTCAAACTTCCCCTTTTTCTGCTGCGCAGCGCCCGTAAACGCTCCGCGCTCGTAGCCGAACAGTTCCGATTCGATCAGCGTCTCCGGAAGCGCCGCGCAATTCACGGCCACGTACGCTTTTCCCGCTCGCGGCGAACGCGCATGAATCTCCTGCGCCAGCAAATCCTTTCCTGTCCCGCTCTCGCCGAGGATCAAGACCGTGGAATCCGTCGGCGCCACGCGGTCCGCCATTTCGAACGAGCGGCGCATCTCCGCCGAGCGCCCGATCATTTGCCCAAACTGCCCTTCGGTCGTCAATCGCCGCCGCAACACGTCATTTTCTTTTTCCAGCGTCGCCAGCTTTAAGAGATTTGCCACCCGCTGTCGTAATTCCTCCAATTCGAATCCTTTTACCAAATAGTCCGCCGCCCCAAGTTGCAGCGCTTCCACCGCCGTCTTGGCCGTGTCCAGCGCCGAAACCATCAGCACCGGAATGTCGCTGCCCTGCTCGCGCATCCACCGCAGAAACGACAATCCGTCCTGCCCCGGCAGCACTACGTCCAGCAGCACGAGATCCGGCTGCTCCCGTGCCAGCGCCTCGGTCGCCGCTTCCGCTGAATCCGCCTCCGCGATTCGATATTTCGCTTCCAGCGCCCGCCGCAGCCCGTATCTCGCCGCCGGCTCGTCATCCACGATTAAAATCGTCTTCATTTTTTTTTCCTTACTTCGTTACATCATTGCTTCTTCGCTTCTTCCACCGGCAGCGTCACCCGAAACCGCGTCCCATGGCCATCCCGCAGCGGACTTTCGCAATTCATCTTCCCGCCGGACTCCGCCACGCGCCGCGCCACAATGGCCAAACCTAATCCGGTCCCGTGCGATTTCGTCGTAAAAAACGGCTGCAAAATCTTTTCCTGCAGCGCCGCCGGGATGCCGGGGCCATCATCTTCCACCGCAAGGATGCACTCCCCATCGTTCGAATCCGCAGCCACGACCACCCGCCCGCCGCGCGGCGTCGCTTCCAGCGCATTCACCACCAGGTTGGACAAAATGTCATGGAGCGCCTCCGCGCTCGCCGCCACTTTAGCGTTGTTCCCAGAAACTCTTGTCTGCAGCTTCACGCCGCGCTTCTCCGCTTCATGCGACAGAACGCCTGCCACCTCTTCCACCACCACTCGCACTTCGCAGTTCCCGGCAACGCTCCCGCCTCGCACCGCTGGCCGGCTGAACTGCAGCAGCTGATTCAGCTTCGTCGATAGCCTGCCGATTTCTTCCAACACCATTTTTGTTTCTCCGCGAATCGGTTCCGGCAACTCCGGGTTTTCCATTTGCACCTGCAAAATCGTCTTCATGGAACCCAGCGGATTCTTCAGGTTGTGCGATATGCTCGCCGCCATCTGCCCCACCAGCGCCAACCGCTCGCGTTCCGCCAATTCCCTTTCCAGCCGCAGCTTCTCTTCTATCAATCGGCACAAATCCAGTGCCCCTGGCAGCTGTTCGCACAAAAACTCCAGCGCGACTTTCGTCTCTCCCGATATCGCCGCCCCATGCGGTTCGACCGAGAGCGTGCCGATGGTCCTGTTCCCCTGGAGGATCGCGAATCCTTGTTTGAACACCTTGCGGGCGGGAACTCGTTCCTCCTTGCCCGTCAGTGGATCCCAGAGCATCAATCCCACGTCCGTCAGCTCAAATTGTTCTTTCAAGCGGCTCTCGATGAAACTCGCCAGCTGAAGCACATCACCCCGGCGCGCTTCTTCATTGATTTCTGCCGAGAGACGATGCGCCAACTCCATCTCTTTCAAAGCCGTTTCCTGGAGCCTTCGCCCCAGCGCTCTTTGCAACGGCTCAATGAAAATAACGAGGATGAAAAGTAGAATTGCCGCCGTCGCCTCAGGAGGCAACACCGGCTCGAGCCACGTACCGAGCCTGCGCACTAGGCTCAAATAAAGCAACGCCAGGAAAGTGGCAGAAATTGCGTACAGCAGATTCTTCTGCCGCCCGATCTGCAAGAAATTATGCCGCTGCACCAGGTAGATCAGCACCGTGAACGGCAAGATGGGCAGAAATGAAAAAGCCGTGGCCACCGCCTCTGCCGTTCGTGCTTCAACACGGATCGGCGCAAAGTGCAACCCAGCGACTGCTAGAAACGACAAGACGAAAAAGGCCAGCAACGTCCAGTGGAAATAGCGCTGCGGCTTATCTGGTGCGGCCCCTGCGAACCGCCCTTCCCAGCCCGCGCTCCACGCCAGGGCCGCTGCGAGCACGATCGCGAAGCCATGCCCAAGCGATCTTCCGGGCACGAGAAAGTCGAAATGGGGATCCTGATAAAGAAGCGGAATCCGCTGAACCGCGAGATGCACACAAGCGGCATAGAAAACCAGCAACACGGCCAGCTTCCATCGCTTGCTCCTTAACAGCCCTCGCGTTTCCGCGTATTCGACGTGCAGATGCAAGAGCACTGCGGGCAACAAACACAACCCCAGAGTGATGATTCCAATCGCAAATTCGTTGAGTGCCGCCGGCGGCTGGGGATAGTAGAGATGTGAGTTCAGCGCGAGAAGGGACCCGCTGTAATACAAGAACAGCGCCACACAAAGAAAAAAGAACACGCGCTCAAAATTCCTCTGCCGGCGGTAGCCGAGAATCGCTACCATCCAGAAGAGCTCCAGCAGCGTGCCCGCCGTGTGACCCATCAGCCGGATGTAGATCAGCGATCCCATGAGCCTTCCGCGTGCAGAATTCTACGCCTAGCCTCTATGCAGTACAATCGCCATGTGTCACTTTTTTCTTGCACTAGCTAAGTGCTTATAAAAAGACAGTTTAGAGATCTATGAAATCCACAGCACTATAGCGGCTTGTCCGGGAAAGGCTTGACATGCAAGGCTTTTCTGCTATATTAGCAGTCGGCTACGAGGAGTGCTAATTGCCCTTTTCCTTGCAGCCACACTATAAGCCGCAAGTTCACCTATGGAGGTTGTTCAAGATGGCAGTGAATCTGACCCCGCTCCACGACCGTGTCGTCGTGAAGCGTATTGAAGAGAAGGAAAGCATCAAGGGCGGCATCATCATTCCGGACTCCGCTAAAGAAAAGCAGCAGGAAGGCGAAGTCATCGCCGTTGGCCCTGGCAAGCGCGAGAAGGGTGAACTTTATCCCCTCGACGTCAAGGTTGGCGACCGCGTGTTGTTCGGCAAGTACGGCGGCACCGAAATCAAAATCGAAGACGAAGAGCTCCTCATCCTCCGGGAAGAAGAGATCCTCGCGAAGCTGAGCGGCGCCGCAAAAGCAGCAAAGAGGTAGTGGCGGGTCTTTAGACCCGTTCGTTTCTGTTCAGAATTTCCCACTTGCACGAAGACTATCAGGAGGAATTTAGAAATGGCGAAGCAGATTGTTACAGGTGAGGCGTCACGCCAGGCGATTTTGCGCGGCGTGAATATCCTTGCTGACGCAGTGAAGATCACCCTCGGCCCCAAGGGCCGCAACGCGGTGATCGAGAAGAAGTTCGGCGCGCCAATTATCACCAAGGACGGCGTGACCGTAGCCAAGGAAATCGAGCTGAAGGATCCCCTCGAGAACATGGGCGCGCAGATGGTCCGCGAAGTCGCTTCCAAGACTTCCGACGTTGCCGGTGACGGCACGACCACTGCGACCGTGCTCGCGCAGGCTATCTTCCGCGAAGGCGTCAAGACTGTCGCCGCAGGCGCCAGCCCTACCGCTCTCAAGCGCGGCATCGAGAGGGCCGTCGAAGTCGCCGTGGAAGAAATCAAAAAGCTCCACAAAGACGTCAAGGGCGACATGATCGCCCAGGTCGGCACCATTTCCGCCAACAACGACAAGCAAATCGGCGGCATCATCGCCGAAGCCATGAAGAAGGTCGGCAAGGATGGCGTCATCACCGTCGAGGAATCCAAGACGATGGAGACCACCCTCGAAGTAGTCGAAGGCATGCAATTTGACCGCGGTTACCTCTCCCCCTATTTCATCACCGACCCGGACCGCATGGAGTGCGTGCTGGAAGACGTTCGCATCCTCATCCACGAAAAGAAAATCAGCTCGATGAAGGATCTGCTCCCGCTGCTTGAGCAGACCGCCAAGATGGGCAAGCCCCTCTTGATCGTCGCTGAAGACGTCGAAGGCGAAGCGCTCGCGACTCTCGTGGTGAACAAACTCCGCGGCACGCTGCAGTGCGCTGCCGTCAAGGCCCCAGGCTTTGGCGACCGCCGCAAGGCCATGCTCGAAGACATTGCCACCCTCACCGGCGGCAAGGCCATCACCGAAGACCTCGGCATCAAGCTGGAAAACGTGAAGCTTGAGGATCTCGGCCGCGCCAAAAAGGTTGTGATTGATAAGGACAACACCACAATCATCGAAGGCGCCGGCAAGTCCGCAGACATCGAGGGGCGCGTGAAGCAGATTCGCGCGCAGGTCGAAAACACCACCTCCGACTACGACAAGGAAAAGCTCCAGGAGCGCCTTGCCAAGCTCGTCGGCGGCGTCGCCGTCATTAAGGTCGGCGCAGCCACCGAAACCGAGCTGAAGGAAAAGAAAGCGCGTGTGGAAGACGCTATGCACGCGACTCGCGCAGCTGTCGAGGAAGGGATCGTTGCCGGCGGCGGCACGGCGCTGCTCCGCTGCCTCGGGGCCATCGAGAAGCTCAAGCTGCATGATGACGAAGCTGTTGGTGTCGGCATCGTGAAGCGCGCCCTTGAAGAACCCTCCCGCCAGATTGCTCTCAACGCCGGCGCCGAAGGCGCCGTTGTGATCGGCAAAATCCGTGAATCGAAGGACGAAAATTTCGGCTACAATGCCGAAACCGGCGAGTATGGCGACATGGTTAAGATGGGCGTCATTGACCCGGCAAAGGTAACCCGCCTGGCGCTGCAGAACGCAGCCTCCATCGCGGGCCTGATGCTCACCACCGAAGCGCTCGTCGCCGAACTCAAGGAAGAGACCAAGGCAGCGGCAGCCGGCGGCGGAGCCCCCGGCGCAGGCGGCATGGGCGGCATGTACTAAGTTTTCCAGCCTGCCAGCCTGGGCGGGCTCGCCCGTAACCTCAATCCTAAAAGGGCGTCCTCGGTGCAAACCGGGGCGCCCTTTTTCCTTGCCGTCCCGGCGATCCTCGCCTCGTACGAGAGGCTATGTGACACTGCGCAACAGCCCACCGCCGTTCTATTGCCTGAGCGCTTCCCCAGGCACTAACCTGAGTTAGCCACACATGGCCTTTGAGGGTGACACTGTGTCTATTTTCTTCAGCAGCCTCTGGCCCGGTCTGACGGTCTGGGTCCTTCTGTATATCTCCGATTACGCGCTGACCATAACGTGCGCCCGGCTCTATCGTGGCGGCGTATGCGAGAAGCTGGTTCTCGAAGGAAGCTACGAAATCACCCCATTTTTTCAGCGCGACATCGATTCCTTGAGACGGATCAGTCCGCGCTTCGTGGCCATGCTGTTTGTCTCGGCGGGATTGTTGACGACTATTTGGTTCCTTTCCTCGCGATCGGTACCGGAACTGTACGCGTTCGCCTCAGGCTCTATGATTCTGATCCAGCTGACGGTTCACACTCGGCATTTGCGAAACCTTTTCATGTTTCGCGCCATGAGCAAGTCCGATTGCGTGCGAGGCCGGATCGAATACTCCCGCCCTTTCATCTTGCGGATGTCATCGGATGAGCTGTTTATTTTTTCAGCGATGTTCCTGCTTCTATTCGTCTTCACGCAGAACTGGTTTGTGCTCGGTGGTGCCACGTCGTGTCTCTCCACCGCCATAAAGCATCGACGATTGGCGCGAGAAGCGGCTTCTAAGGCTGCGGTCGCGGTTCAGACCGAGACTGCCTCTTGACCGCTTGGCAGTAAGCCCCCCGGGCGCCGCCCTCTTCGGAGCCATTATTTTTCCCGCCGTCCAACTCTTGGCGAGGTAGAATCCCGTCGGCATCGGCTTGCGCACAGCCGCAAGCTCGGGAACGTGGCCCTTACGAAACGCGCAACTCTCGAGCCCGGCGGCCAGGTGTAGCCGCACTTCCACTGTGGCAGACATGAACTCGGAGCCACCTCGCCCGGCGCAACTATCTCTTCCTGCCCAACACAGAACCTTTCTGCATCGCCATCCCGTCGCGAGTTACTTTGCGTTGACCTTCGCCGTATCCTGGCTCGGCGCCCTGCTTGTCGCCGCCCCGCACCTCCTGCACGGCCAGCCCGTCCCAAAAATGGCGGGCGTCCTGATGTTTCCCGCCATGCTTCTCGGCCCCAGCGTGGTCGGCATTGTTTTGACCACACTCGTCCATGGCCGCTCTGCTCTCCGCGAACTCTTTTCGCAGATGCGTCGCGTTCGCGTCCCTCTCCGTTGGTACGCCGCGCTCCTGATTCCGCCCGCCCTCGTTCTCACCGTTCTTCTGCTTTTGAAAGCGCTTGTGTCTCCCGTCTACGCTCCGAATCGATTCTGGATCGGCGTTCTGTTTGGGATTCCCGCCGGCTTCTTCGAGGAGATTGGCTGGACAGGTTTCGCCTTCCCGAAAATGCGCGAAAAGCTTCCCGCTCTCTCGGCAGCCGTCTTGCTCGGCCTTCTGTGGGGCCTCTGGCACGTACCCGTCATCGATTACCTGGGAACCAAAACTCCGCACGGGCACTCTTGGTTTTGCTTCTTTCTTGCTTTTACCGCAGCGATGACCGCCATGCGCGTCCTCATCGCCTGGCTGTACTCCAACACAAAAAGCGTGCTCCTGGCTCAACTGATGCACGTCTGCTCGACCGGCTCACTCGTTATCCTCAGCCCGGCCGGTGTCACCGCCACCCAGGAAGCCTTCTGGTACGCCCTCTACGCCTTTGCTTTATGGCTCGCCGTCGCCCTCGTCGCGCTCACCTTCGGCAAAACTCTCCTATCGTCTCCGGCATATCCTTCCTAGTTTCACTTTTCTGATTTCTAGTTTCTGACTTCTGATTTCTAATTTCACTTTTCCAATTTCCATTTTCCTCACGAGCGCATAATTGCATCGAGGTGATGTCCCATGCCCGATGAGCAAATCGATCATCCAACGAACTCTCCTGCCGTTCCCCAAGGTGCTGGACCGCAGCGGCCTTGGGCTCGTCCCCTGGCCATAACGACTGCTGTGCTGTTCGTCATCTCTTCGGCGTTCCCCACTGTCGCGGGCCTCTCAAAAAACACGGCGGACTTTTCAAAATGGTGGGGCAGGCTGGATGTCGGCTTGGCCTTTGTTCTGGCAATCCTGGCATTGGGCATCATGGCGCTCGCCGAGGGTAGGGTGAATCAGCAGGCGGTCGACGCCACCTACCGCGCCTATCGGATTCTGCTCCATGGCATCTTCGTCCTGCTCGTACTGTTCTTCGTGGCCGGGGACCGCATCATTTGGATCAATTGCCTGACCGGCTTCGCTTGGCGCGCCTGGCTGCTCGCCTACTGCCTGCCCGCCTGGTTTACCGCCTTTGCTGGGGGTCGGAGCTTCAGCTTGTCCTGAGTTTCGAAGGGCTCCGACAGAAGCGCAACACGATAATTGTCATCGCGACCGGAGCGGCTGGCGGGTCGTGAGGGCGGCCCTTTGATTTTTCCTCGATCATTTCGCGGCGGTCGCTTCGACATTTCCCGCGGCGCGTGGCCGGCACTCCAATTTCTCAATACACCTCCAGATCGTGCCCAATGACCACTTTTCCGTGATACGTCTTCTCGATCTCTCGGAGCAATTGATCGTCGGGGATACGCCCGTGCGGTCCCCGGCCGGCCGTGTGATAGACCACCAAAATTCCCGGCTTGGTGCGATTGGCAATCTCTGCCAATTCACTAGTTGAGGTGTGATACTTCGCGCGATACGTTTTGTAGTCCGGCATGGTCAACACGCTCTCCGGCGAGTAGACCTCGTGGATCAGGACGTCGCATGGCTGACAATGCGCCACAATCTCTTCGCTCGGGCTGGTGTCCCCGGAAATCACAATGCTTTTTCCCGGTGTATCAAAGCGGTAGCCGAAGGCTTCCGGCCACTGTCCGTGCGGCACTCGAAACGCCGTAACCTTGATGCGCCCATCCTGGTAGACCACGCCCGGCTTCACGTCGTGCGCCCGCACCACCAAGCCATGGCGCTGCTCGAGGCCCGTGGTGCGAATTTCGATGTCCCGCCGCCACGCCTCCAGCACGTGCTTGGTCATTTCCTCCAACCCTTCCGGCCCATACACATCCAACTCCGACCGGCCCACAACCCACGGCGTGAGGATCAAATCCGGATACCCCGCGGTGTGGTCCGAATGCAAGTGCGTCAGAAAGGCAATCTTCAGATTCGTCGATTCCAGCTGAGGCGTGCCCTTTTCTGCTGCGGCCGCGGCGCGGCGCACGACGCCCGGGCCAAAGTCCACAAGGTAAGCCCGCTCGCCGACAACAATCGCTGTTGCCGGACCGGACCGGTCCGGATACGGGCGCGGCGTGCCTGTCCCCAGCAGAACGACCTTGGTCTGTGTTTTTCCCGCGCTGGAGTTTTGGCCTCTGCTCTGGCTTCGCGCTGGGCTCTCGCTTCGGCACGCCGCGAGACTGCCGAGCGTTGCCGCCCAGCCAAAGAGCATAATTGCGGCAATGGCCGTCCAGGCGAGCCCGCGGAATCGCTCCTTCTGCATCGCGTCCTCCTCCGCTTCGTCCACGGGTCTGTCTCTTGCAGTGGCGAGTTTACCTTGCCAGCAAAATTGGTTCTAGGGTGGGTTAGCGGGTGGGTCCGACGGGCTTGAGCAAGCAGGAGAGTGTTAGTATCGCCGCAAACGGAGGTTGCCCCGTATGTTCAGGTATTCTTTAGCTTTCAGTTTGACACTTTTCATCGTTCCGCTGCTTCGGGCTCAGTCCCCGCAAGACATCCAGAAGGCTACGCTCGCTGAGGTCAATCCCAAGACAGCGGAGGTCTCCACCGAAGAACTGCGAAAGATCCTCGCCGACAGCTCGGCGGCGGTTTTCGACGTGCGGCCTCGCATGGAATTCGCCGTCAGTCACGTTCCCGGCGCGCTGAACGTTGCGCAGAAGCCTGGCAGCTCGAAGGCCTTCTATGTTTCGGATGCAGCCGAGATCGGACGCCTTCTTGGTGGCCACAAGAGCAAACCGATGGTTCTCTACTGCAACGGGCCGTTTTGTGGGAAGAGCAAGCGCCTGGCGGAGGAATTGCTCTCTGCCGGATACAGCAATGTTCGGCACTATCAGCTCGGTATTCCGGTGTGGAGGGCGCTCGGAGGTGTTACGCAGATGGAGGCGGACGGTGCGCGGTACGTCAAACAGGGCGACACTACCGCGGTGTGGCTGGACACACGCGTGGCCGAGCAATTCGAGAAAGGCTCGCTGCCGGGCGCAAAGCGCATCGGCATCGAGGTCACGCAGGGCGGCAAGGACAATCCCGCGATGCAGCGCGCGAAGAATGACGGCACCTTGCCGGTCGAGGATCACAACACGCGCGTGATTGTTTTCGGCGATGAGCCGGAGTTGGTTCGCGCGGTTGCTGATTCGCTTGCGAAGGAGGCCTTCCACAATGTGGCGTACTTCGCGGGAACACACGCGGAGCTGGCCAAAGCCGTCAAGCAACTCGGACAAGGCGAAGCCAAACATGGCAATACAGGCGCGGGACGGTGGCCCGGTTCACGGAGGCCCGCACGACGGGTGCTCCGGAATCTAGCCACCGCCAAGAGCGTGCCTTACACGGTCTCAGGCTTGGACGATCAGGAGCGGCGGTAGAGGTCGAGCGCCCACTGGAACGTTACGCGGCGGGTGGTGCGGACAAATCCAGCAAACTCCAGGACGGAGGCCATGCGCTCCGGTGAGTGAACGAACGCGCGAAACGGGTCTTGCCTTAGCCGATACCAGAAATTTTCCAGCACAACGCCGGCGCGCACGTACCACACGTCGCGAGGATAGGTGAACGCGACCATGCGGCGCGCACGGCCAGCCGCTCCCCGGAGCAGTGCTTCCACATCCGCGTAACAACAGACGACGCGGTCGAGCGTAACAATATCGGCGTCGGGCAGGGAGTCTGCCGTCGCAGCGAAGTCGCCGAGGAAGAATTGAGCGTGGCCGGAGGCGCCGCGAGAGGCGAGGTGGCGCCGAGCGGCCTCGAGATAACCGGCTGAGGCGTCCGCGAGTGCCACGCGGGCCAGCCCTGCGCTGGAGAGTTCCACTGCGATCACGCCAATCCCACCGCCGACGTCCAGAAGACGGAGCCCCTGCAGCGGCCAGCGGCGCAGTTCCGTCAGAAGGATTCGCGTGGTGCCGTCCGGACCGTGGCGTTGATAGCGGCGCAGATCGCGGTCCGCCTTCTTGGGATTGAAGTGGGCGGCGGCAGCGCAGGGGCCATTGCAACACGTCATGGAGTAAACCTCGACAGCGCGGAAGGACGCCCGTTAGGAATGCTAGCAGACCAGGGATGGTGGCCCAACTCTTCGCAGGTGATTCGAGACGGGTGCCCCATCCTTGCGGGTTGTGTCTAATCCCGAGACCTCCTTTTGTCCCGGGACATCCCTTTCAGCGTGGGGGTGGAAGACGGGTGGCCCGCACGTAATCCCGCGGACGATTTTGGGTGCCCCGTCCTCGGTGTTGGAAGGCGGGGCTTTTGACTTTTTCTTCTTCTGCGTTTTAATTTCAATTTGGGTAAAATACCAAAGAGGCCGCATCGTGTCAGACGCTAGAGCGCCATTCGCCACCGTCGAAGTAGCCGTCGAGGAAATTCGCCAGGGCCGCATGATCGTCCTCATTGACGACGAGGACCGTGAAAACGAAGGCGACCTTGCCATGGCCGCCGAAAAAATCACTCCGGACGCCATCAACTTCATGGCCAAGTACGGCCGCGGCCTCATCTGCCTTCCCCTCACGGAAGAGCGCTGCGATGAGCTGCACCTGCCCCTCATGTCGCCCATCAACACTTCCGTACACGGTACGGCTTTTACCGAAGCCGTGGACGCGCGCCTTGGCGTCACGACCGGCATCAGCGCGTCGGACCGCGCCATCACCATCCTCACCGCCATCGACCCGAAAACGAAACCGCAGGATCTCGCTCGTCCAGGCCACATCTTTCCGCTGCGCGCTCGCAAGGGCGGAGTGCTCGTCCGCGCCGGCCAGACCGAAGCAAGTGTGGATCTTGCTCGCATCGCCGGGATGAGTGCCGCCGGCGTCATCTGCGAAATCATGAATGAAGATGGCACCATGGCCCGCGTGCCGCAGCTCATTGAATTTTGCAAGGAACACAATTTGAAAATGCTCACGGTCGCGGACCTCATCCGCTACCGCATGCAGCATGAACGCTACGTTCGCCGCGTCGCGGAAGCTGTCCTGCCCACGCGTTTTGGCGATTTCCGCATGATCGCGTACGCCAGCGACGTGGACCACGACCAGCATGTCGCGCTGGTGCGCGGCGATCTGGAAGGCGCGGAGCCGGCACTGGTGCGCGTCCATTCGCACTGCCTCACCGGAGACGTCTTCGGCTCCACAGCCTGCGACTGCAGCGAACTCGTCTCGCGCTCCTTGGAAACCATCGCCAAAGAAGATCGCGGCGTCTTTCTCTATCTCCACCACACGGGACGCGGCTTCAGCGTCGAAACCGCCGAAGAACCCGGCGCCTTGCCGCAAATTCATTTTCACCAGCGCGGCCAGCTCGATCGCGAGCCCGCCCGCCAGCGCATGGTCCAGCACGAAAGCGGCATCGGCGCCCAAATCCTGATCGATCTTGGTCTCAAGGACATCCGCGTCCTCACCAACCACCCGAAAAAAGTCGTCGCCCTCGAAGGCTACGGCATCCGCATCGCCGATCAAGTCCCACTTCGCATAGAAAAACCCAAGCCTAGCCACCAGCTTTTGTGAAGTAACATGCGCAGCTCTTACGGATTGTCGGATCGCTTTTCTACGGCAGGAGGGGACTTCGCCGGCGGCGCCCTGGGCTTTAGGGCAGCCGGTTTCCCGGCAGTCAAATACTTGCGCATCTTATCAAGGCGCTTCGCGCCGAGTCCGCGAATCGCAAGCAAGTCGTCCACGCTCTTGAACGGACCATACGTCTTGCGCATCTGTAAAATCTTGCCGGCCGTCGCCGGCCCGATCCCGGGAACTTGCTGCAGTTGTTCCGAGTTTGCAGTATTGAGATTGACCGGCCGCTCCGGCGGCTTTTTCTTGGAGGCAACTGAACTCTGTGAAAACAAAAAACCAAAGACAAGAATGGAGAGGAGTGTTCCGGCGGAGAGTGGCCGCGATACCATCGCCGTGGTATAATGCATCAGCTAGATATCCAAATCAATAACTAACTAAGATTCGTCTAATTGATGCGCTTGCCCTGCGCGTCGAAGACTTCGAGTTCGCCGAAGAGCGCGGCCTGCGATTCGATCTGCGCGCGATCGCCGACCACCACGATTTGCATGTTCGCGGAGTCCAAATATTTCCGCGCGGTCGCAAGCAATTCGTCCGGCGTAATGGCGCGCACTTTCACTCGGTAGGTTTCGAGGTAGTCTTCCGGCAATTCGTTCAGCGCCACCGTGGAGAGCTGCGAGAGCAAGCCATCCTGCGTCGCGAGTCCCATGCAAAAAACGCCGCTCAAATAATTTTGCGCGTCGGCCAATTCCGGCTCGGGCACCGGCAGCGACCGCAGCTTGTCCATCTCGTAGAAAATCTCCGTAAGCGACGCCGCCACCACGTCATTGCGCACTGCCGCGGAAACCGAGAAATATCCATGCTGCCGCAATGCATTCACGCCGCTCCGCGGGCTGTACGTATAGCCCTTGTCTTCGCGAATGTTCATCACCAGTCGCGAATTAAACGCTCCGCCATACAAGCTATTCGTGAGCCCCAGCTTCACCCAGTCCGCGTTTTTTCGTGTAATCGCATGGCATCCCGCCAGAATTTGCGTTTGCACCGCGCCGGGCACGTGCACCAGATACACCCGGCGGCCGCGCGGCTGCGCCGGCGCCGCAGCCGTTTTTGTTTCCGGTTTCTTGCCGGTCCAGGCGCCAAAAACTCTTTCGACGTTCTGCATCATTGCTTGTGGATCGAAATCTCCCACCAGCAACAGCAGGCCGTTCTCCGGCGTGTAGGAATCGCGATATACTTTTCGCAAATCTTCGCGCTTGTACGCGGCAACTTGCTCTTCGCTCGGTGAAACCTGCGCGTAGGGATGCGCGCCAAACAAAACTTTTCGCAATCGTTCGCTGGCCAGGAATCCCGGTTGCGTGCGCTCGAGTTTCACTTCTTCGAGCTTTTGCCGCCGCTCGCGCTCGAACTCCGCTTCGGGAAATGCCGCTTCGCGCGCCAGTTCGTTCACCAGGCCGAGAAGCGGCTCCGCAAATTCCGAAAGGCCCGCAAACGAAATCGCGCTGGTGTCCGCCCCGGCGTTCGAAGAAAGATCCGCTCCGATGCGCCGCAAATCTTCTTCGATCTGGCGGCTTGCGCGCTTCCCTGTTCCCGTGCGCACCACGGTTGCGGTCATTTCCGCCAGTCCCGGCGCGCGATCGGCAACCGCTGCGTTGCCCGACAGGAAAAACAATTCGCCATGAAATTTGGGAATCGAATGCGCTTCTGCGAGCACGACTTCCAATCCGTTCGAAAGCCGGGCCTTGATGCGCTTCGGCCAAGTCACGGCTCGTTCCGCGGAAAGTCCTGGCACGCCCGTCGCCACTTCTACCGTCCGCGTCGCCATCACGCCGCCTCCTTTGCGCCCGCGTCCGCGGGCAAACCGCCGTTCACGGGCATGCGGAAAACGATCGCGCGCTTTTCGTTTCGCAGATACATCTTCGCCGCGGCCTGGATTTCTTCTCGCGTCACGGCAAGAAATCCATCGAGGATGGTATTCACCAGCTGCGGCTCGTTATCGAAAAGCGTGAAGCACGCCACCAAGTGCATCAGCCCATACTTCGGCATGTATCCGCCGCGGCCGCCTTCGAGCGTCGCGTAATAATCCGAGCGCCACTTCACCTTCAATTGTTCGAGCTCGTCCACGCTGATGCCGTTTTGCTGCACTTGGCGAATTACGACATCGAATGCGGCCAGCGTCGTTTCGCTCGAATACTCCGGCTTATGCAGGATGCGCGTGGTCATTTGGGTCGGCCCGTTATATCCGAAAATATCGTCGATGCCGCCGTCGGCCTCCACGGCAATCTGTTTTTCGAGGACCAATTCGCGATGCAATCGTCCCGCTCTTCCGCCGTGCAGCGCCTGGTCCAGCAGGGCCATGGCGCACCAATCGGCGGTCCGCCGTTTCGGCATCACGTAGCCAATCGCTATGGCCGGCAGGGTCCCGAATTTTTCTTCCACATTGCCGCGGCGCTCTTCCGTTTGCTCCGGTTCGCTCGGGTCCGCGAACGGCGGCGGCGCTCCCGCCGGAATATCTCCGAAATACTTTCTCGCCAGCGCGATTCCTTCTTCCGCTTTCACGTCGCCGAGGACCAGCAGCACCGCATTGTTCGGCACGTAATACGTTTTGAAGAATGCCTGCACATCCTTCAAATCCGCCGCGTCGAGATCCGCAAAATCCCCGTAGAAATTGTGCGCATTCGCCCAATTTCGGAACGCCACCGGCGGCATGTCCAGCCAGGGAAATCCGCCGTACGGCTGATTCATCACGTTCACGCGAACTTCTTCTTTCACCACGTCGCGCTGGTTTTTCAAATTCTCGTCGTCCACTTTCAGAGCGCGCATGCGGTCGGCTTCCAGCCAAAGCACGCGCTCCAGCGCGTTCGACGGCACCGCTTGGTAGTAATTCGTCACGTCGTACGAAGTCGAACCGTTCAGCACGCCGCCGCTCGAATTGATCAGCTTAATGTGCTGCATCTTCGGCGCATTCGCTGAGCCTTGAAACATCATGTGTTCGAAAAGGTGCGCGAAGCCGCTGCGCCCCTGCGGTTCCAGCCGGAATCCGATGTTGTAATAAACACCCACGGTCACCATCGGCGCCGTCGTATCCGGAGCGATCACCACTTTCAATCCATTCGCCAGCGTGGTGCTCTCGATTCCCACTTGCAGTCGTTTCACGCGTTGCCCCCCGTTGCTTTTACTTTCAGTTTTGTTCCTGCCAGTATTTTGTCCAATTCGGCCAGCATCCCGGCAGCATTCTGCGACAGCAGTCGCGCTCCCAATCGGTTCAGCGCTTCCTGCGTCAGCGCAAATTCAGCCGGACACTCTCGCAATGCCTCCAGGTGCGCTTCCACGACATTGAAATCTCCGCGCGAGAGCGGCCCGGTCCACGCAGCCCGCGGCCCGAGCTGTTCCATATTTTCCAACACCTGCCGCGTCAGTGTCAGGAGCGCTCTAGTGGCTTGCCCGCGCTTCATGCCGACCGAAATCAGCAATTGCGTGGCGGCTTCTTCCATAGCCAGCACATTCGAAGCCGCCATCGTGGCCGCCGCGTGATACAAGACTTTCTTGCCGCTCGGAACCCTCACGGGTGATCCACCGAGCGAGCGCGCGATTTGACGCGCCGCGCGGACCGCCTGCGTGTCGCCCTCCACCGCAAACACTCTTCCCTCCAGCACGGGCACAGCAACACCGCTGAAAGACTGCAACGGATGCATGGATCCGGCCGCCGCGCCGCAGGCTTTCACCGAATCCAGCACACGCGCATTCAGAGCGCCGCTGGTGTGGAGCACGACTTTCCCGCGAAGTTCTTCTCCGCCGACGCGCGCCAACTCTTTCGCTACTCCAGCAATCTCATCATCCGGCGCCGCGATCAGGATTACGCGCGATGATACAATCTGTCGCGTCATCTGCGCGTGCGGTTTTCCCGCTCCGATGAAGCGAACCGCGCGCCGCGCGCTCGACTCGCCGCGAGTAATGACTACGCCGATTTTCCAACCCAGCTCGCGTAATCGACGTCCTAAGGCGCGCCCCACGCGGCCCGCTCCGACGATGGACAGGCTATTTTCCATCCTGTGTTAGCATAACCTGAGGGCAACGCCGACACCAATTTCCATGCACATTTTCGGACTCGTACTTTTTGGTATCATCGCGTTTTTCTGGCTTACCCACGGTATCCGCGTTGCTTACGGCGCTTTCCGGTTACCGTGGCTGAAAGATTTCTCACCCGCTGTGGAGGCAAATTGTCCGCGAATTTCATTGATCTTTGCCGCGCGCGACGAAGAAGAAAAACTTCCCGCGGCTCTCGCTACGCTGATGGAAATTGATTATCCGAATCTCGAAGTTATCGCCGTAGACGACCGTTCGAATGATGCGACCAGGCGCATTCTCGACGATTTCGCCGCTACGCATCCGCGGCTCCACGCCGTGCATGTTACGGAATTGCCGCCCGGCTGGCTTGGGAAACCACACGCCCTCCAAAAAGCGTTCGAAATTTCCACCGGCGATTGGCTGGTCTTCACCGATGCCGATGTGCGCTTCAAGTCCGACGTCCTTCGCCGTGCCATTACCCTGGCGTTGCAGAACAATCTGGACCACCTCTCGCTCCTCTGTGACATCGAGGTCGTTGGTTTCTGGGAGAAGTTGCTGGTTACATTTTTTGGCTTTGTCTTTCAAATCGCCACGGATCCCTACCGGGTCAGCAATCCGCATTCTTACTTCTACGTGGGAATCGGCGCATTCCAGATGGTGAAGCGCTCCGCGTACGAAGCCAGCGGGACGCACCGCCGGCTGGCCATGGAAGTCCTGGATGACATGAAATTGGGAAAAATCGTCAAGCGGTCAGATTTTCGTTCAGGAGTCGGAATCGCGCAGGATAGCGTAATGGTTCGCTGGCACGCTGGGCTTGGCAATCTGATCCGCGGCGTGACGAAGAATTTCTTTGCAGGCGCGGGGTACAAAATCGGAATCGTGGCCCTTGGGATTGCCGGGCTTTTCTTGATTGACGTCGCGCCCTTTCTCGGCGTTTTCCTCGGCCACGGCTGGATTCGAATGTTCGCCGCCATCGCCGTCGTCATCGCTCTTTCCTTTCATGCTGCGGTTGCGTCCACCATGCGCGTCTCACCTCTGTACGCGTTGACCCATCCTCTGGGCGCAGTCTTGCTAGGCTACATGCTCCTTCGTTCCACGATCATGACCCTTAAACAAGGCGGCATCGTCTGGCGCGATACGTTTTATCCACTGGATGAATTAAAACGAGGCGTTGTCTAGGGCGCGGAATCTGCAGAGGCCGGCGCGGGCTCGTCCGAAAACAAGCCGGCCATATCCCTCTGTTTGAGTGAGCGGATGCGGTCGCGGAGTTGGGCGGCTTTTTCGAATTCGAACTTCTTCGCGGCTTCGCGCATTTGTGATTCGAGCTGTTGCAGTATTTCCGCGAATTGTTTTTCGCTCTTGATGTTCGCGGCGGCGGCGTCCAGCCCCGCGTCGTCAATCGGAATGGTCACGTAGTCGGCTTCGACGATGCGCGCCAGATCCATATCCACCGATTTGATAATGGACATGGGCGTGATGCTGTTTTCCGTGTTGTAGGCGACTTGCTTCGCGCGGCGGCGGTTGGTTTCGTCGATGGCCTGATTCATCGAATCGGTCCGCCGGTCCGCGTACAAGATCGCACGGCCCTCGATGTGCCGCGCGCAGCGCCCTATCGTTTGAATCAACGATGTGTTGCTCCGCAAAAATCCTTCCTTGTCGGCATCTAGTATGGCCACCAGCGACACTTCCGGAAGGTCCAATCCTTCGCGGAGCAGGTTGATGCCGATCAGCACGTCAAATTCGCCGCGCCGCAAATCGCGCAAAATCTTGATGCGATCCAGCGTCTCGACTTCCGAATGCAAGTAGCGGCACTTCACGCCAATTTCCGAGAAGTATTCGGATAAGTCTTCCGCCATGCGTTTCGTGAGCGTGGTCACCAGCACGCGTTCGTTTTTTTCGGAGCGCACGCGAATTTCCTCAAGGAGATCGTCCACCTGGCCCTTCACGGGGCGAATTTCCACTTGCGGATCGACGAGGCCCGTCGGACGAATCACCTGCTCCACCACGACGCCTCCCGACTTCGTCAGCTCGTAAGGCCCGGGCGTCGCCGAAACATAGACCACCTGATTCATGCGGTGTTCGAACTCTTCGAACGTGAGCGGCCGATTGTCCAGCGCCGAGGGCATTCGAAAGCCGTAGTCCACCAGGGTTTGCTTGCGCGCGCGGTCGCCATTGAACATGCCGCGCACCTGGCCTACGGTCTGGTGCGATTCGTCGATGAACATCAGGAAATCCTGCGGCACGTAATCCAGCAGCGTGGGCGGCGCTTCTCCGGGCAGGCGCCCGCTCAAGTGCCGCGAATAGTTTTCGACGCCGTGGCAGTATCCGATGGTGCGCATCATTTCGATATCAAACATGGTGCGCTGTACCACGCGCTGGGCTTCGACGAATTTTCCCTGCTTCTCCAGCTCCTTCTTCCACCACCACAGTTCTTCCTGAATGGTCACAATTGCGCGCTCTCGTTGTTCCTGGGGCATCACGTAATGGCTCTTTGGAAAAATCGTGACCTGGGGCAGATCCTCCTGCCCCGATTTCATTTCGCCGGTCAGTGGGTCGATCTGCCGGATGGAATCGATCTGCTCGCCCCACATCTCGAGACGGAACCCTTCGTCCTGATACGGCGGATAAATCTCGATCATGTCGCCGCGCACGCGAAATGTGCCGCGCCGCAAGTCCTCCGATCGCTCATATTGAACGTCCACCAGACGCCGGAGCAGCGCCTCGCGCGAGGTTTGCTGCCCCTTCTCCAGGGTGACCATCATTCCGTAATACGCTTCTGGCGAACCGATGCCGTAAATGCAGGAAACGGAGGCGACGATCACGACGTCGCGCCGTTCGAACAGAGAGCGCGTGGCGCTCATGCGCAGCTTGTCCAGCTCATCGTTGATGGTGGCTTCCTTGTCGATGTAAATGTCCGCGGAGGGAACGTAGGCTTCCGGCTGGTAAAAATCGTAGTAGCTGACGAAATATTCGACGGCGTTTTCCGGGAAGAATCCTTTGAATTCGTGATAGAGCTGCGCGGCCAGCGTCTTGTTGTGCGCCAAAACCAGCGCGGGGCGATTGGCCTGCTCGATGAGCTTGGCCATCGTGAACGTTTTTCCGGAGCCCGTCACGCCCAGCAGCACCTGGTGCTTTTCGCCTGCTTCCAAGCCTCCGTAGAGCTGCTCAATCGCGGCAGGCTGATCCCCGCGCGGCTGATAGTTGCTGTGCAGCTTGAATCTCATAGGAGCGGTCTCCTGGTGGTCCGCCGGCCTCTGCCGAAACCTTCATTATACTTCGGCAGTCAAGCTCTGGCTTCAGGGGCGGCGGAAACACCCGCAGAGGCGGTTCAGGGATGAGCCAGCAGCGTTTCCGTTACGAGAAGCACTTCCGAATGGCTCTTGGCGTCCACATTGTAATGCACGCGGTTGGATTCATCGGCTTTCGCAACGGTGACGTCCATGGATTGATGGGCTTCCTCCGTGGCGCGGACGACCAAGCGCGTCTTCAATGAGATGTAGGTGATGATCTCGTTGGCACCTTTCGCGGTGCCCCGCGTCTTCAGCTCGTGGAGCTTGAAGTCTTCCGGGGTCGCGTCTTTCGGCGGGGAATTCTGTTTTAGCATTGCCGTGGTCAGAAAAACCGCGCAAGTCTCCGGGAGCCCGCTCGGCGGTGAGAGCTCTCCTTTGATGGAAAGTTGTTGCGCATGGCAGTTTTCATTTCTTACGTAGGTGGACTCGCGCGCCCAATAGAGGCCGGCGATCGGGGCGCCGCCAATCTCCGGTTGCTCCGATTTCCATTTCTCTCCCAGCTTCACTCCATTTAGAGGGAGCGTCCAGGCCGTCGCAAAGCGGGCCATCCACTGCTGCCAGGCCTGCTGCTGCTCTGGAAAGAGCGAATCCAAGCCGGTCATTTTCTCGACGGACCCGTCGGGCGAAATGGTGAATTCGATTTGCTTGCCCTCAGGGTCCACTTTCTGAATTTGCCAGTGGGGCTCTTTGTCGCCGGGCTTTTTCACCCACACGCCGGAATCCAGAGTGCGAAATCGACTTCGTGCATGAATCGCGGTCTTGCCGCCCACCTGCTGCACATCCAGGACGTCAACCTGGAGCAATCCATGCGCATCCAGTTGCGCGGCGTTGGGCGCCATCGGCGCGACGACATTGCTTTCGGTCTTCACGTTCTTGTCGCTGTGATAGCGAATCAGATAGGTAATGGTCTGTCCGGCGTGCAATTCCGGGATGAGTTTGACGCGTGTGTCACCGGCGCAGACTGCGCCGACTCCGAGAAGAAAAATCACAATGAAAAACTGCGCCAAAGCCTTCATGCTGATGTCCAACTTGAACGAAGACGGCAGATTTTCACGATGGTCTCGGTTGCAGATTAAGGAGACGTCATTTTTCAGAATTCTTGAAATGCCGGTCAAAGAAATCGCTGGCAGCGTGATATGCCTCCAGCCAATGCCGGTGCAGCAGAAAATCATGCACGTCATCGGGGAAGATGAGCTGTTCGATTTCCACGCCCCGCTCGCGGAGACGCGCCACCAAATCGACGGTCTGCGTGAAATACACATTGCGGTCGTCGTCGCCGTGGATGAAGAGCACGGGGGACTTCCAGGAGTTCACGGCGGTGACAGGAGAAGAATCGTGAGCGAGCTTGGTCAACTCCGGCGAAATATTTTTGCCGTCCCAGTTGTCGGTCGGCCAGTCGTGGACGCCATGGATGTCCACTCCCGCCGCGAATAGATCGGAATTACGCCCCAGTCCGAGCGCGGTCAAGTAGCCGCCGTAACTTCCGCCCCAGAGCCCGATGTGTTTACCGTCCACGTCGCTGCGGGTCTGCAAATATTTTCCAGCGGCCACGACGTCCTCGTGCTCCTTTGCGCCGCGGCCCGCGCGGCCCGGGGCTTCGCGAAACGCGCGACCATAACCGATGCCGCTGCGGTAATTCAGCGCGAGGACCACATAACCCCGGCTGGCGAGATATTGATTCATGGCGTAGGAATTCGAGTAGTAGTACATGTAATGCCAGCCGAGGAGCATCTGGCGCATGGAGCCGCCGTGGAGGAAAATCAGCGCGGGGCGCTTCTCGCCAGGCTTCAATCCCGACGGCACAAAAAGCTGTGCGTGGAGTTCGAGACCGTCCGCTGATTTGAAGATGGCCTGCTGCGGCACAACCAATCGGTCTGACGGAAAGTCCTTGGGCCAAGCTTCCGGTGCCAAAGGAGGCTTGGACTTAGCGCCAAAGTCGCTGATGACCGCTCTTGCAGGATGGGTCGCACCGGAGGCCAGACAGGCGAACGTCTGCCCGTCACTAAGCATTACCGGACTCCATTCAATTCCATCGCCGCGCGTCCATTGTTCGGGACGATCCCCGTTGAGCTTTATGCTCCACAGATGCCGGCGATCGATGTCGTTGCAATTTGAATTGAATAGAACTGTTTTCTTGTCCGGCGTGAACGACCATTGCTCCACTTCGCAGTCGCCCGGTGTAAGCAGGTTCGGTTTTCCCCCGTCAGCGGAAAGCGCGTACAGATGCTGCCAGCCGTCTTCTTCCGAAGCGATCACCAGTTGATTGCCGGCGACCCAATTGATCACGCCGCCGCCGGTATCGCCCGCCATGTAGGGATAGGATCCTTGCGACGCGGCACTGCTATGCCAGATTTCTTTTGCCGCGCCCGTCGCCACGTCGGCACTCCAGATGGTCCACGGATGCGGCTTGTCCGGCATGATGAAATATCCCTGCGGTGCGTCTCGCGGTTCCGCCGGCCGGCGCACAAACGCGATGCGCTTTCCGTCGAGCGACCAAACCGGATCCCCATCGCGATCCACCGAAGGGGCGATGTAACGAATGCTTTTGGCAGATACTTCGTAAACGGCGATGAAGGCGTGATCGCCGCGCCCGGCGACAAACGCCAGCTTTCCTCCATCCGGCGACCACTGCGGATCCGAACAGTTGCCACGCACCACAATCTGTTTGGGCTTCTCACTGCCATCGAGCCACGCGATCCAGATTTGGCCGTCCTTGTCGTATGCTACCCAGCCTTTCGCGGAAATCTGCGCCTCGCGGCCGCCTTCATCGATTTTTCTCGGCGTGCCGCCTTTCCAATCCATAGCCCACAAAGCCATCTGCGCGCCGGCGGGATCGCTGGTGGGATTTCCGTATTGCCCAGCGGGATTTTTTTGCTCGCCGCGCACATAAACGATCGTGTTGGCATCCGGCGAAAAACTTACGGAGGAAAGTTCGCCGCCATCGTCCTCGGTGTAAGGGCTCAGTTTGCGCGCCCTGAAATCCGGCCCTTCCGCCACCCAGACGTTGCGCTTTCCTTGTTCATCGAGAGTCCATGCCACGCGGTTTCCCGTTTGGGCCGCCGTCAAATTGGCGGGGAACGGCGCGCTCATCACTTGCTCAAGCGTAAATGGTCTTTGCGCGTTCGCCGGCGAGATGAAAACCAGCAATCCTACCGCACACAGAAGGGCGTGACGCTTCATCGATTGTCTCCTTCACGAATCCACAGAACGATTTCCTTGAAAGTTTAGAATTCAGTCCGCGGGCTGCCGCGCGCCCGCCTTTTCAACGGAAACCTTTGGTCCATCCAACGGCCCGGAAATTTTCAGGACGTGGCCATTTCCAAATTCAGCCGGCTTGCGGTCCTTGCCGTTGCGCGCGCTGGCCGTCTCGATAGCCAACTCCGCATCGCGCCCAAAACTGAGGGTTCCGTTGACTAGCGTGAGTTCCTTCCCGCTGTCCAGCTTTAGGTCGTCTAGAAAAATGCTTTGGCCCTTCACGCGGAACGAGCCGGTTCCCGCGGCCCAGCGTGAAATTCCCGTGCGCGCCGCGCCGTCCGCGACGCTGGCGTTGACGTCCCATCCGCGAAGTTCCGCCTTTTTCAGATGAAAATCGCCGCGCCCTTCCAGCTTGCTCAACAGTTCCTCACGGCCGACCCCTTCGGTCTTCAAGTGCAAGGTTCCCGCCGCTGTGCCGACCAGACGCTCGGCGATTCGTCCTGTTCCGGGTAGCTGCGAAAGACTGACGCGTTCGAGCTCCGCCGAAATGTTGTACGCTGGCCGCGGCAGAAAGTTTGCTGCAATTCTCGCCCGAACACTTCCGCCAGCCCATTCGGCACTCGCGTCCTCCACTTCCAACTGCAGATTGCGCAGCAAACCCTTCGCGTGAACCTGCTCCAGCTTCAGTTTTTCGATGGTCAATTGCCCTACATCGAGCTCGCCCTCGGCATTCACACGCCGCACCAGTTCGCTCGCGGGAGGGCTCGGCGCCGAACTGCCCAGCAAGGACGGGAGCAGCCGCTGCAACCAACCGGGCCGGGCCCTAGGCCCGACCCAACGATCCAATTCCGCCGCATCCAACTGGTCTCCGGACAAATGAAAAATCCACGTCGGCGCATTTTCACCGTCCGTTGCCGCCGCTTCTTCAATACTTCCAGTCCACATTCCCCCGAACGCTTCTACCTGCATCAAGCGCGCGATCCGGCGCCCACCGGCGAAATCCAGGGCGCTCTCGGTTATTTTCAGAGGCTGGTTCAGACCCGCGACGGTCAGGCTGGCCTTGTTGAAACCAATGCTTCCATTCCAGTTTCCGCTGAACGGTTTTTTCCATTCCCATTTCGTCAGCGCCGTCGCCTGTCCGTTCAATTCCCATCCGTGATTCAACTGACGTCCGAAGGCCGCAGACAATTTCAGAAAATCCTGAACTTTGAGGAAATTCCCCTCGATGCTGATGCTACCGGCCTGGGTGTTTAGATCCTGCACGAGTGTCAAATCCGCGGCGTTATTCATTGCCAGCGCGACACGACGCCGCTTCGGCGCCACCACATCACGTATGTCGCCGCCAAGCGCAACGCGCACCGGACCGAACACCAACGAAGAACGCTCGCGCCCGCCGTTGACCGGACCGATTCGAATAGGCTCAGTGAAACCCGGAACCGTGACGACACCTCCGCTGCTGGAGATAGCAGCGGACTCCACGGCCAGCGGCCAGCCGCGCAGAATCATTCCGCCGGTAAAATACTGATCCGTTACCACACCCTCGGCCACGTCCGGATGAAAGGCGCGGTACCACGCGAGCAGGTCGGCGGCTTGAACTCCCATCGAATCAAGCCGTAGTTCCGTCGAACTCGCGCTTCCGCCGGTCCGATCGAATCTCCCGCGCAGATTCGATTTCGGCCCTTCCAAGACAATCTCCTCGGCGACCACGTTGCCGGTTCCGGCATTCCAGCGGCCCTTCACGATGGCGCTTACGCGCGGATTGTCCGAACGTTCCGTCAAATCCCACCGATGAATCTGCGCCGCGCGTCCCTGCACCGAGAATGTCCAATCTCCGGACTGATCCTCTTTGGCGATGCCGCTTTTCGCCGTGGCGTCCAGCGCGAACGAGCCGCGCGCGCCGTAATCCTGGCCACGGAAAAGGCGGAAGAGGTCCGCGAGCGCGGCGTCGCTCCAATGCAATTCAATCTCAGCGGGCTGCAGCCGCGTCGAGGTGCCCGCCAGGTCGCCGCGCACGCGGATCGTGCCAGCCGACTGCAAGGAGACGCCGCTTCGCCAGGGCTCGGCCTCCAGTTGCAAACGCCAGCGTCCGGGAGACACCTGTTCCACGCTTCCCGATACATTTGTGAAGGCAAACGGCTGCTTGTCCTCATTTAGTTTGAAATTCACACGGCCATCATCAAATTCAATTTTCTGCAGTTGGTTCACCGGGGCCACGGGGGAAGGCGGCCCGTAGACACGCGCGGTTGAGCCGGGAATTGTTTTTGCCGGGGGCAGCCACCTCTCCAGGTTCCAGCGTCCCTCCGCATTGCGGACCAGGATCAGGCTCGGCTTGCTGAGCGACATCGTGCCAAATTCAAAGTGTCCGCGCAAAAATCCCCACCAGCGAAGACCGGCGCTCAGACGTTCGGCGCGCAAAAAATATTCGTAGCCAAAACCGGGATCTTCGCCGACCGTCACATTGTTAGCATCGAGTTGCGGGCTCGGCAGAATTCGCACATCGAAAGTTCCCACCTCCACGGGCCGCCCGAAGGCACGCGCTAGTTGCGCCACCAGATAGCCGTGCACGCGGCTCGTGCGGACAAGCAGCGAAACGCCGGCTTGCAGGGCGATCAGCGACACTACGATCGCCAGCGCCGGTTTCCACCACTTTCGCACCGTTTTCATTTCGCTCGGAAGTTTCGCAGACTCGTACGGAAAAAGGTAGGGGCGAGCCCGCGGGTTCCGGTCCGCGGGACCGGGCCACTAGTGCACGGTGCGGAGCATGCGGCTCCATCGCGTGCGAGACGGCAGATGAGCCAGGGTTTGAAAAATGCCCCTCAAGCGCGACCAGAAGGTAGTCTCTCCGCTGTAATCGCCGCTGGTCGCGTCCACCGACCAGTAAACCAAAAAGGGGCGCCCCATGATGGCGTCGCGGTCCACGAATCCCCAGTAGCGGCTGTCCTGGCTGTGGTCGCGATTGTCACCCATGGCGAAGTATTTTCCGGGGGGAACAACAATCTCGTCGCCCTGCACGTATTTCCGGATTTCCGGCCGCCATTCAGGGATGACATTCGGCGAGATCACCTGGCTTCGGACGGGCGGAAAAGAAAAGTTGAATGGATCCACGGATGCCAACGGGTCGTGCACAGCATAGGGTTCATTCAAGCGCTTACCGTTGACGTGGACCTCCCCGTCGACAACCTTCAGGCGGTCGCCCGGCACTCCGATGACCCGCTTCACGAAATGCTGATGGTCCGCAAAGGGATACTTGAAAACGATAATGTCACCGCGCTGCAATTGCCGGTAAGGGAGTAGCTTTTCATACCATGCGCCGGTTCCGCCGAACACAAATTTATTGACCAGGAGGTGATCGCCGATCAGCAGCGTGCCTTCCATGGAGGCCGAGGGAATCTTGAAGGCTTGCACAATGAAGCTGGTTCCGAAGAGCGCCAGGATGACCGTCACCAGGAGCGACTCCAGGTATTCGGAAAACGTGGTCTGACCTTCGCGATGCTCCTGCTTCTTTTCCGTCGCTTGGCCTTCGACTAACGTTTCTTCGGGCATTCTGCCTCAGCCTCTCGTTTCCGCATGCACTAGCTTCTCGAGCGCTCTGCTCGCGGCTCGTTGTTCCGCTTCTTTTTTTGTGCCGCCTTCCCCCTCCGCCGTGCGTTCCCCGTCCACCCACACCTCGATGAGGAAGAGTTTCTGGTGGTCCGGCCCGCTCTCTCCAATCAGGCGATACTCCGCGGGCGTACGCCCGCGTCCCTGCAAAAATTCCTGCAGCGCCGATTTGCGATCCGAATCCGCGATCCGGTCGCCGCGCTCTTCCAAAGCCTGCTCAAACAAAACCTGGCGCAATACTTCCCGTGCTGGGCCTAGCCCCGCATCGAGATAAACTCCCGCGACGACTGCTTCGAACGCATCCGCCAGCAGCGTTTGCTTCTCCCGGCCGCCAGTCTTCTCTTCGCCGCGTCCCAGCCGGAGATGTTCGCCGAGTCCGAGTCTTTTGGCAGCCGCCTCCAACGAGCCCGCGTTCACGATCCGCGCCCGGCCCTTTGAAAGCTGCCCTTCGCTCCACTCCGGAAAATTTGTCAGAAGGTATTCTGTCGCCAGCAGACCCAGCACGGCGTCGCCGAGGAACTCCAGCCGCTCGTTGTCCATGGGGAGCGTGGCGCGGCTCGGCTCTTCTGCGCCGGATGCCCTCAGCTCCGGCACCGCCGAGCTATGCGTCAGCGCCCGCTCTAGTAGTGCCCGGCTCGAAAACTTGTAGCCTAGCCGTTCCTCGAGCGCAGCGTCACGATTCCGGGTGTTCTCTTGCATAAATCAGGCGTGCCGGAGGTCTGTGCTTACTTGGGCGAGCTCAATTGCGTGGAGCCAAGCTTTTTCGCCTCTTCCGCGCCGCTCTTGCAGACCGCCTGCATTGTGCCAGGCATCGCCACGCAATGATTGAAAGCCGCCACTGCATCATCGAAGTGCGACGCGCTCTTGTTCGCCAGTCCCAGCAAGTAGTAATTCACCGGGTCCGGAATCGGATCAATCTTTGCCGCCAGCTCGAGTTCCGGGATAGCCTCCGCGTACTTTCCGCGGCGCACGAAAACCAATCCCAGCCCGCTGTGCGCCATCGCCAGCGACTGGTTCTTGGCATTTTCAAATTGCTGGTCGGTCATTTCTGCGGGCTTGGGCAGTGTCGGAGCAATTTCAATCGCCTGTTTGGAATACTTTTCCGCCTTGTTCAGGGCCTGCGCCGCGTCGGACGGGTTGTCGGGCAGCCTGCGGGGAAGCGTCTGGCCGAGTACGGCGAGCGTGGACACGTCGTTCGGCGCCAGGGCAAGTTCCTTTTCGCCGTACTCCACCATCTTTGGCACTTGCCCAATCTGCTGGTATTCGAATACCAGCGCCACATACACGGGAGACCTGTAACGGCTCTGCGGATACTTTTGGAGAAACGCTTCTCCCGACTCAATCTTCTTGTTCGCGTTTTCCAGCGAAAGATCGCGAAATGCCTTATAGGCAGCATCTTCGTCCGCGCTGACGGGGGCCGGAGCGTCTAATGTCAGGGGCGTAATCTCCGGAGTCTTTGATTTGTCGCTCGGCTGCGGAGCCGGCTGACTCTGGGTTCCCTGGCCGCTCTGCGAGCTCGGCGCGCCGGCGATTCCGCTTGCACACACGAGCACTCCCGCAATCGTCAATATTCTCCAGTTTCGTCTCATCCTTTTTCTCCCTTCCCTTTTCCTGGTACGAGCCTCGGGCCGGATCACCGGCGCTGCCGTTGAAATTCTTCCTTCAAGGCAAGACCGATCCTTGCCTCACGGCCGCGCAGTGGACTTATCTCCCGCAAACGCCGCAAGTCCTTTTTGTGCGGCCAGCTTTGCCTGATCGGGCCCGCCTTCCACGGCCAACGCGGATTGATACTCCGCCTTGGCTACGTCCGGTTTTCCCTCGTCGTCGAAAATTCGCGCCAAATAAATGTGTGACCACGCCAGCACCATGGGGTCCGCGGTCGCCCTGTACTCGCCCGTCGTCAGCCGCCCGAACACCTGCTTGGCCCTCGCCGCGTCATGGTCCAGCAGCGCAACCAATCCCATCCCGTACCAGGCACGCGCCTGGTCCGGATACTTTGTCAATACTTTCTGAAAGGAAGTCTCTGCCGCCCGTGGATTCTTTTCCGCGATGCGCCGTTCCCCTTCCGTCAGAGCCGCGATGACTTCGGCATCATTGGGCACTGTTGTTGGCGCAGTTTTCTTTCGTCGCGCCACCTCTTCGGCTGAAGGTTCATCGCCTGTTTTTGCCGGCTCGGCTGCCGCAAAACTCACGGTGGCCAGCCGCTTCGACTCCGCGCCCATATCGATCGCTCTCACCAACTCCGGAAAAAAGAGCTTCATGGAGGGCTCGGAACTCTCGTACTTCGGCAGCGCACCGAAAAGGGGCCTCGCCAGGACGTAGCCGTCTTCGTCGTACCGGCTCAGCGCCGCCTCCTTTTCGCCCGGCGACATCCTCTTCAGCTTCAGCTCCACCGCCCGCACCAGGCATTCCGCAAAGTATGACGCGAAATCGTCCTTCAGTTCCGGGGCAAGCCGTGGCGCCAGCGCCGCTTTTTCAAACAGTGGCCGCTTTACAGCAACCACACGCGGATAGGTAAGCGGCAGCCGGTCCAGCAGGAAGTGCAGGAAGGCGTGCCGCAACACGTCCGTGGGAATCTCTTCCCCGCCGCTTAGCACCAGCGCGTAATGATTTCCGAAGTTCCGCACGTTGGTGATTCGTCCCACCAGCGGCTCGACAACGATTGTGAATGTGTCCGGATCTGTGGCATCCAGAATTTCCCGCAGGTAAGCCGCCGAAACGAACACGATCTGGGAGACCGGATCATGTAGTCGCACCACTTCGCGCTCGTAAATCGGCTGCACCTGCCTCCAGAGCTGGCCGATTTTCTGCTCCTGGTAATAGTTCGAGAGGATTTCGCCGAAGCCTTCCAGCGCCAGCACCTCCGGCGGTATTTCTTCTCGGCGGAGAACCGTTTGAAACTTGGGCGCGGGCCCAGTGACCAGGCCAAACCAGAGGTAGCGGGAGAGCGTCGCACCCGCATCCTGCAGTTCGTGCTGCTTATAGAATTCCCGCAGAGCGTCCACGGCCGGGCCTTGTTGCTGACGCAACCTCTCTCGCATCTGCGCCCGGAACGCCGTCCAATGGTCCGCGCTGACATTGGATTCAAAACCTGCCGCGACGAGCGCGCACATCGTCGCGAACATCGCTTCGCTGCCGTCCACCGTCACCGCGCTCGGAGGCGCTGCTCTGTGGCGTGGACGCGCAACGGGCGAAGGCGCCGGAGGAGGCGCTTGCGTTTGCACCTGTACCGGGGCCGGCGCCTGCCCCGCCGCGGGCAATGCTATTGCCGCGCACAAAGCAGACTGAAGTATTCTTTGTATAGTTTTCTTCATTCTTATCGCCGCAGTTCTCACTCGAACCAAAAGCTCTTTCTCTCTCGGCTTCCAAAGTTCCCGGCACGGATGGGTATGTCTGCGAGGCAAACCTCTCCTCTCGCAACGCCGCGGTATTCAGTCAATTTACCGTCGGCCCCCGCATCCGTCAAGGAATCGCTTCCATTTCTCTCTCCGCCGCTCAGTGCAACGCTTGCCCCTCTTCCCGGCATCTGTTAACAGTGAGGATGCATCCAAACCCGGGCGGGATGGCTCCTTCAGATGCTTGCCGGCCCCATGAAAAAAATCGCACTTCTTCCTGCATTGGCCATCGTCACAGTGACTTTCCCAGCCCGACTTGCGGCCCAGCTCGTGCGCGAGAATCCCACGCCACCGCCGCAAGCATCCGCCAAGCAGGACGCACAGAATTCCTCAGCGCTTCCCGTGCCTTCCGGCAAGAAACGCCTCACCCAGGAGATCCAGCTCACCGGCGAAGTCACTTGGCTGGACAGTGGCATCGACGTGCAGGCTGGCGAACACGTGCTCCTTGCCGCCACCGGCAAGCTCCGTTATGCCGACGCGAAAGAGGACAGCGGCCCCGATGGCCTTGGCCGCGGATTCAAGGATCTTCTCCGCGTGCTTCCGTTCAACGAAGCAGGCCGCGGCGCGCTCATCGGCCGCATCGGTGACCAGGACACTGCTCAGACGTTTTTGATCGGCGCGCGCCGCGACGTGCTCGCTCCCGTGTCCGGCCGCCTCTCTGTAGGCATCAATCAAGCCAGCAATGACACCGGCGAGGGCAACTACGCCGTCCGCATTGAAATCTATACTCCCCAGGACGGCTCCACGAGCGTAGCCGTAAAGCAGGTCACTTCTCTTCCCGGCATTGACACCCAACTCTTCGCGAAGATTCCTCGCCGCATCGGCGACAAAGACGGCAATCCCGGCGACATGGTTAATTTCCTCATCCTAGGCTCCGAAACTGCCATGCAGCGCGTATTCATCACCGCCGGCTGGGTGAAAGTCGACGCCGACGTTAAAGGCACCGTACTTCACGGCGTCCTCGGCAGTCTTTCGAAAGAATCGTATCTGACTATGCCCATGAGCCAGCTCTACCTCTTCGGCCGCCCGCAGGATTACGGTTGGGCGCACGCCGAGCCCATCAGTGTCGTCCGATCGCGCAACCATCTGCGCATCTGGAAGGCCCCTTTCCAGGTCAAAGGCGAAACGCTCTGGGTCGGTGCCGCAACGCACGATATCGGTTTCGAACTCGACCAGCGCAACAACGGCATCACCCACAAGATCGATCCCGACATCGACCTCGAGCGCGAATACGTCGAAAAAACGCTCTCGTCCACCGGACTCGTCGCCGAAGTCTCTCACATCCTGCCCGACAATCCCTTGAAGGAAGCCAAGACCGCCACCGGCGGCACGTTCCATTCGAACGGCCAGGTGCTCGTCCTCAAGCTCGCCAATTCCATCTCTAATCCATGAATTGGGCCGCGATCCGCCCCGCTCAATGGCAGCTCAACTCCAGATATCTCCGCTAATCCCATGGACCTGAAAGTCATTTTTTCTTTGACGATTACCGCCGCAAACAAGAAAGCCCAAGATAGGCCGAAGCATTTCTTTTTTATTTCGCTGCTTCCAGTTCGAGTGCAATCACTCGATCCGCTTCGTCTGGCCGCAGCTCCGGTACTTTCAGCACGAGTCCTCCCTGGACGGCGCTGAACTCCACGCTGCTTCCGTCGCGCAGCAGCCGCGCCGAACGTACCGGCCGCAGCAGGCTCGGAAGCGCCAGCACCGGCCCGTTCCAATCGAGCACGTGCACGTAGACCGTTGAGCCGCGCTGCGTGGTCACGCCCCACGGCCCTGCCGCCACTGGCCCGCCTCGCGTGCCGTAAATCGATTCGCCGAACTTCTGCGTCCACTTCCCCATTTCCGTCAGGCGCTGCACAAACTCCGGCTGGATTTCGCCGCTCGGCATCGGCCCCACATTCAGGAGAAAATTCGCATTCATCCCCGCGGCTCGCACCAGATAACGGATCAGATTCTCCGCGCTCTTGTAATGGTCATCCGTGATCCGGAATCCCCACGAATCATTCATGGTTTCCGAGGTTTCCAGCGGCAGAGCACTCACCGATTGTTCCGGGTTGAAGCCCGTGGTGTGCCCGCCCGGTAAATCCTTTTCAAACATCTGAAAATCCTCGCCGGGAAAAGGATTCTTGTGGTGGTTGCTGCCGACCAGCGCCTGCGGCTGCAGTTGGTGGATCAGCGCGTACGTCCGCGCGAGATGCCAGTCGGCGCCAGGCTTGTCCCACATTCCGTCAAACCACACGCCGCCGATCTCCCCGTAGTTGGTCAGCAGCTCGCGTAACTGTCCGTCCATGAAATTCAGGTACGCATCCCAGTTGCCGGCTTCCGGCCGACCCGTCTTGTGCCCGGTACGCCCGCGCGGAAAATAGTCCGGCGAGTGCCAGTCAAGCTGCGAGTGGTAAAGAAACAGCTTGATGCCCTGCTTGTGGCACTCCGCCGCAAGCATGCCGATCACGTCTTTGCCGTAGGGAGTTCGCGCCACCACGTTCCAATCCGACAGGCGCGAATCAAACATCGCGAATCCATCATGATGTTTCGAAGTGATGGTGATGTACTTCATTCCCGCAGCCTTCGCCAGCGCCACCCACGCCGCCGGGTCAAACTTGATGGGATTGAAGAATCCTGGGAGTTTCGCGTAGTCCCCTCCGTTTACCGGGCGCGTCTCCATCACCCATTCCCCGTCTCCCAGCACGCTGTACACTCCCCAGTGAATGAACAATCCGAATTTCGCATCTTGAAACCAGCTGCGTGCCTTCAGGTTGGCAGGGGGAGGAGTGTAGTTCTCCTGCGCCGTCGTTCCTGAAACCACCGCAAGCGTGGCGGCACAGAGAAGGGCCGCAAAAGCCATGGCTCGCAAGCGAATCGCAATTTTCATTTCAGTCCCCCTGGAAAACTTTCGCCCGTCCCGCGCCAAACACGTGGATTCTATCGAATGCGGGCATGAAGTCGAGCGATATCGCAATAGAGACCCGCGCTTTCCGTAGGCATTCTCTTCGGATTGTGCCGTTTAAGGGGGCGCCCTCCGCCCTTCACCGTGGGTCGCGTATCCGACCGCGCCATCTTCCCGGATTTGGAGTATGATTCGGCTCCGGCCAGGATGCGCCCCGTCCCGCGCTTCCCCAGGAGGTGGCTCATGGTCATTGTTAAGCCAGCTAACGAAGAAGCTCGCATCATTGCTCTCGAGAAGTACGCCATCCTCGACACCGACCCGGAACAATCCTTCGACGACCTCACTCTGCTCGCCTCTTATATTTGCAAGACGCCGATTGCCCTCATTTCGCTTGTCGACGAGGACCGCCAATGGTTCAAGTCCCGCGTGGGCATGGACGCTCGAGAGACTTCCCGTGACATCGCTTTCTGCTCCACTGCCATTTTGCAATCCGACATCTTCGTCGTCCCCGACGCCCTCGCCGACGAACGGTATCGCGACAATCCTCTCGTCGTTTCCGACCCGCACATCCGGTTTTACGCCGGCGTCCCCCTGATCAACGAGGACGGTTACGCCCTCGGCACACTTTGCGTCGTCGATCGCACGCCCCGCGAATTGGCACCCGATCAAAAAGACGCGCTGAAAGCTTTGAGCCGCCTCGTTCTCGCGCAGCTCGAGTTCCGCAAAAACTTGATTCTCTTGAAAGAAGCTCTCACCGACCGCACCAAGGAAGAACACGAGCGCCAGCGCGAGCTCGTTCACGTCCAGGAAACCCTGATGCGCGTGGTGGGAATTCGCCACTGAGGACTTACCTCCGCTGCGTTGACTTGCATTTCCCCGCGTCCTAAGATGCGGCTGTGCTGATGCACCGCGATTCCCTTGCTGATTCGCTCCGCGCGACGGAGGATTTGTGAGCGATTGGAAATTTGCTCAAAAAGAAGTTTCCGAAGAGCTGGCCTTGCTGCATCATTTCTCGATTAAGAAGAATCAGAAGGATGGCGACATCGATTTCCTCGTGACCGTAAAAGAATTCGCCGCGCCTCCCAAAGGCCAGTTCGCGCGTTTCTTCGCTCAGGCGGACAAATTCGTCAATCAAGGGACGGCCCCGATCCTGCCAACTGGATGGGGAAACTCCCTTCTCGACGCGCTCTGCGCATGCGTTCGAATGATTCGTCAATTCCCGTATGAAGGCGAAACGACGCCCGCAACTAAAAGCGCGCCTGGGGCTGACGGATTTCCCGGCGATGAAGCGTCAGTGAAAAGTCGTGGCTCGCTACTTTAGAGTCTTGCAGACGAACGGAAGGTTCCTTTGCTGATCAACAAGAAAGAGCTGAAGCCCGGCATCACCGTTCTCGAGTTGAGCGGCCCGCTCCAGATGGGTGTGGAATGCAAGCAACTGGAACTCGCCTTCGATCAATTGCTTAGCGACAATCACAAGCATGTTGTTGTTGATCTTTCGAACGTTACCAAGCTCGACAGCGGCGGCCTTGGAAAACTCGTCGATTGCTTTTCCCGTTTGAAAACTGCGGGCGGCTTGCTTCGCCTCGCCGCCACCACCGGCATGATTGACGGCGTCCTCAAATTGGCTCACGCCGATCGCTTCTTGAAAGCCTACCCCACGGCTCTCGAAGCCGCCGAGAGTTTTTCCAGCTCCTCGCCTTCGTCAGCCAGTTAGCGAAGCCTGAACAACCAATGCGATGAAAACGTTCGCCATTCACGCATTACTCCTCGTCTCGATAGTTGTGGTGGTGGCAGGGGGATGGATCGCGTATGAGGCACCAATACGTCCAGGCTTCGGCGCATCGCCGGAACGGCAGGACTGGCCGGCGTACGGCGGCGCACCTGAAAACAACCATTACTCAACGCTAGCGCAGATCAATAGAACCAACGTTAAGCAACTCGCCGTCGCGTGGAGTTTCGATACCCAGGAGGATGGTGTCCTCCAGGCGAGCCCGATCATCATCGGGGGCGTACTCTACGGACTCACTCCAACCCAGAAAGTTTTCGCTTTGGACGCCGCGACGGGCAAGCCCTTGTGGAAATTCGATTCGGGGATACGCGGAACCCAGCCGGATCGCGGGCTCGCGTACTGGGACGATGGCAAGGACAAACGAATTCTCGTGGGAGTGATGAATTTTCTTTATGCCCTGGATGCCGCCACGGGCAAACCAATCCCAGGTTTCGGAACTAAGGGGCGAATTGACCTCCGAGAGAATCTGGGCCGAGGCCTTGCCACTTCCCAGTCTATCGTTCTGACCAGCCCGGGCATCGTTTACAAGGAATTGGTGATCGTCGGTGGACGGAACCCTGAGACTATCCCCGCCCCTCCCGGCGATATTCGCGCCTACGACGTGCGGACCGGCAAGTTGCGCTGGTCGTTTCACACCATCCCGCATCCGGGTGAATTTGGTTATGACACGTGGCCTCGCGATGCCTGGAAGACTAGCGGCGCCGCGAACAATTGGGCAGGGATGTCGCTCGATCCCAAGCGCGGAATTGTCTATGTACCGACAGGCTCGGCGGCATTTGATTTCTATGGCGCCGATCGCATCGGTGACGATCTATTCGCAAATTGCCTGATTGCCTTGAACGCGAAAACGGGCGAGCGCATCTGGCATTTTCAGGGAGTCCGCCACGATATCTGGGACCGGGACTTCCCTTCTCCGCCTGCGCTACTCACCCTGAAGCGCGACGGGAAACAAATCGATGCGATAGCCCAAACCACAAAACAAGGTTTCGTTTATCTGTTTGATCGCACCAACGGAAAACCTCTTTTCCCGATCGAGTCCCGCAAATATCCTCCGAGCACCGTGCCCGGCGAAATGGCCGCTCCCGAGCAGCCACTTCCGGCTCGGCCCGCCCCCTTTGCGCGCCAGCTTCTCACCGAGGATCTTCTGACCACCCGCACTCCCGAAGTGCATCGGTGGGTGCTGGAAAAATTCAAGAAGTTCCGCAGTGAAGGGCAGTTCGTTCCCTTCGGCATCGGGATCGACACTGTAGTCTTTCCTGGTTTCGACGGCGGCGCTGAGTGGGGCGGCCCCGCCGTGGATCCGGAAACGGGCATCATCTATGTGAATTCGAATGATGTCGCGTGGACCGGCGCTCTCGCGGCAAACACTGGCGAAAACAGCGCGCGAGCCATCTACCTTAGCCAGTGCAGCGTCTGCCATGGAGAAAAAATGGCGGGTTCGCCTCCCGCGATGCCTTCGTTGATTGGAGTGGCCGATCGGCTGTCTCCCACGCAGATTACGATGACCATCAAGAACGGAAAGGGAAGAATGCAGGGCCTTCCAAATCTGACGGAGGATCAAGTCTTTGCTCTGGTCGACTACTTGACGAGCGGCGAGAGTAAGGAACTCGCAAGCTCCGAACCGCCGCCGCCGGCCATGAAATATCGCTTCACCGGATACCACAAATTCTTGGACCCGGAAGGATATCCCGCCGTCGCTCCCCCGTGGGGCACTCTGAATGCCATCAATCTGAACACCGGCGAATATGTCTGGAAGATTCCGCTGGGCGAATACCCAGAGCTTGCCGCAAAAGGGCAGACGAACACCGGCACGGAAAATTACGGCGGTCCGGTCGTAACCGCAGGCGGGCTACTGTTCATCGGCGCAACCAACTTCGATAAAAAGTTCCGCGCCTTCGACAAATCCACCGGTGAGCTGCTTTGGGAAATAGCGCTTCCCTTCTCCGCCAACACCACTCCCGCTACCTACGCATTGAATGGCCGCCAGTTCGTCGTCATCGCCGCGGGCGGCGGAAAAGATCCCAAGTCGCCTTCGGGCGGCGTCTACGTCGCCTTTGCCCTGCCACAAGAGTCAGCGGCTACGAGTGCCGGCCTAGACTTGAAGCACTAATTTCAGGAATTGGTGAGAAGCCTACTTCTTTTCCAGGAGCCCACTTAGCAAATTGGCGAGCTGTGATTCGCGACGCAGCACCGCGTCCTGATTTAACGATGAATCGTCCTGCTCCGTCAGCCGTGCGAGCTGCGCCGCCAAATTTCGAACGGCTGCATCCTGCGGCACGTACGTCCGGCCGGTTGGAGCAACGGCCTCCCATCCTGATTTTGTGCGGCGAAGTTCCCAGCGAACTTTTTCATTCCGCCGCTTCGAATCCGCCCCGCCGCCCGCTAGGAGGACCCGGGTTGCAACTTTCAGGTGCGCCGAGCCGCGGTCGCGCTTAATTTCTACTTTCTCCACTTCGAATCGTTCAAAAATCACCAGCGGTAGTTGCAGCTGCATAGGGTCATCGCTGCGCAGGAGGCTTCCAGCCGCCTTACTCAGTTCCAAGATGCCATCGGCAATTTCGTCGCGCGTCGGCTGCTGGTTTCCCGGGGCAATGATGATGCTCGATGGAATTTCGGCGGCCGCGTCTGGAGCACCCGGAGTTTCAGGGACCTGCGGGCCATAGTTGTTATTTGCTGTCCTTTCGGACATCGGCTTCGGCGGCCGATTCGAAGCAACGCTCTCTGCCGGAGATGATTCTTCGAGGGCTGCCGCTGCGCTACGTTGTTTCGTTGAACTTGAGTTGCGTAAGGGTGGCAATGATTTCCGCGCGTTCAAAATGCCGGCGCCCAAAACCTTGTACCGGTAGAATCGCGGTCTTCCCCGCGACTTCCAGTACGGCCCGTCGTAAAACTGTGTCTCGAGTCCGGTGCTGACCAGACTGTAAAAACTGTGCTCCACGGGATTCACGACGATTCCAACGTGCCCCGGCCAGGCGATCAAATCTCCCGCTCGCGGCATTTTCACGCGCGCAAAATTCTCGTTCCCCGTGTAGATTTCAAACGAGCTCGCATACGGATATTCGAAGCCGGCGTCGAGGTAAAACTCGTGGACAACGTGAGAGCAGTCTTGCGCTCCGCTTGCGACCTGCTCCTGCTCCAATGCGGCGGTGACGATTTCCCGTCCCTCCGCCGCCGTCATCAAACGGAAATTCCTGCCCGACTGGCTCGCGGCTGCCGTTGACTGTGCGTTGGCGCCCTGGACTTCAGCAAAGCAAAGCCAAATCAGGCAGAGAACGAGCGAAAGTCCGAGCGTCCATTTCCACTGAAACTTCGTTCTCATTTCTCGTGTCACCCGGCCACCTCCGGTGTTTGCGGGCAGAAGCTGCCCCTCTATCTAGGATGCATTCGGGGCTACGAGCAGCAATGGAACTTGCCCTGAGCGTACTTGGCCGAATGGCCAGTCACTGGTGATCAAAGAAAGCTGGTGGATTTTTCAGGCAGGAATTCAGAGCGGACTTGGCGGCCCCCAATTTTCTCGAAGCCTAGGCGTGAGCCACGGCCCGGCGAAGAACTTCGCGCGAAATGTTTGCTCCGCTCACAACGAGCACGACATCATCGCCATGGCCACTGCTGGATTTCAAGAGCGCCGCCGTGCTCGCAGCTCCGGCAGGCTCCGCTAACACGTGCTCCTCTAGAAGCAGCATGTCAATCGCTCGCAACATTTGTTCTTCGCTCACCAGCACAACATCATCGACGAGGCTCTTCACATCGCGAACGTTTGCTGCTTCCGGTGTCCGCGTCGCTAGCCCATCGGCAATCGTGTCGCACGTCTCCGTGCCTACGACTTTCCCCTCTCTCCACGACAAGTAATACGACGGCGCACGTTCCGCCTGCACACCAATGATTTCTACCTGCGACGCAATCTGCTTCGTCGCCGCCGCGACTCCTCGAATCAGAGCTGTGTCGCCCATCGGCACAAAGATGGCATTCGTTTCGGGGAGCTGCTCCAGAATCTCGCAGCCAATCGTCGCTGGGCCCGCAGGCAAGTCTTCGTCGGTCGCGTCGTTCAGGAAAAACACGCCCGGCTGCTTCGCGTATTCCACGGCCAGCGCAAACGCCGACGCCAGGTCGCCGCCTCCACTCTCGACGATCGCCGCTCCGAAACCTGCGATGCGCCCGAGCTTTACCGGATTGCAATTCGTGGGCAAGAAAATCCTGGCCTTGATTCCAAATTGCTTCGCCGCGTACGCCACGGCCGCGCCATGATTCCCCGTGCTCGAGGCTACCACTTCCCGCACGCTTCCCCGTTTCGTCCTCTGCGCCAGCGCCCAAAATGCTCCCCGCACCTTGAACGAGCCGGTCGGCAGTTCCGTTTCCAGCTTCAGATAAACGTTTCTGCCGGTCGCCGCGCTAAAATGGGGCGCGGCAACCAGTCGCGTCGGCGCAAAATATTTCGCGAGAAATCTCTGCGCTTCTCGAATTGCGGAAATATTTGGAATAATTTGCAGCCCAGCCTCACCCGCCGAAGAGCTCATCCCGACACCGCAGCTGTCGATCTCTCGCGCTTTCTCGATTCGTTCCACAGTTGAATGTACGGCGCAAGCTCCTTCATCATCTTCTGGAATTGTGCGAGGTCCAGGGACTGTGCGCCATCGCTGATGGCTTTCTCTGGCGCAGGATGTACTTCCACGATTAATCCATCGGCGCCGATCGCCACGCCCGCACGGGAGAGCGCCGGCACCAGGCTGCGCTTCCCCGTCGCGTGGCTGGGATCGAGGATCACCGGAAGGTGCGTCAGTTCATTCAGTGCGGGAATCGCCGCGATGTCGCATGTGTTGCGGGTCACGGTTTCAAACGTGCGAATGCCGCGTTCGCACAAAATCACCTCGGGATTTCCGTGCGCGGTGATGTATTCCGCGGACATCAAGAGTTCTTTCACGGTACTGCTCAAGCCGCGCTTCAATAGCACCGGGCGCCCGCATTTCCCCAGCTCTTTCAGCAGCATGAAGTTCTGCATGTTCCGCGCACCCACCTGCATCACGTCCGCGTATTTCGCAACCAAATCGACGTCGCGGTCGCTCATCACTTCGGTGATGATCGCCAGCCCGGTTGCCTTCTTCGCCCTTTGCAATAGCTTCAATCCTTCTTCCTCCATTCCCTGAAAATCGTACGGCGAAGTTCGCGGCTTGAATGCGCCGCCGCGCAGCATTCTTGCGCCCGCTTTCGCCACCCCTTCCGCGGCTTGCATGATCTGCTTTTCGGATTCGACAGAACACGGTCCCGCCATCACCACGAATTCGTCGCCGCCGATTTCCGTGCCGTTTATCTTGATCCGCGTCTTGCCTTGCCGGAATTCCTTGCTCACAAATTTGTACGGCGCGGAAATCCGCACGACCTTTTCCACCTGCGGCATCGCTTCGACGGATTCCAGGCACGCCGTTACGTCACCCACGCCGACGACGCCGATGACCACGCGTTCCTCGCCTTCGATGGAGTGCACTTTGTAACCGAAGTGCGCCACTTGCTCGCGAACTTCATCGATCTCTTCCCGCGTCGCATGCAATTTCATGGAGATAATCATCTTTCCGGCCCTCTCAATTTATTTTGTCCCGTAAAACAAAAAACCCACTCCGCTTGCGAGTGGGTCGAATCTTTTTTCTGCTGGATTCGCTTACAGAAACGCCCCCCGCCACCCGGATAGATGCCAAGTGAATCGATACCAGCAATTGGAGATGGCGAGCCGCGCATTCATGGTCCGCATAGTGTATTTTGTCTTTCGCTCCGATTCAACTGATTCTTTCCATCTCCTGGCTTGCGCCAGGGCGCGCCTCGTGCGCTCTCAAAAAGCAGGATGGCTACCCGGTAATGCGCGAAGCCGGGCGCGCTGCTGGCCCGGCAGGCTCCCACCTCGGCCTTTTGAAACGATTGGCCGCGCAGATTCTTCTCGATACCGCCGGGAAGTTTGCTGAGGTCCGAGGACTCAAAGCGCATGGCCTGCACAGAACTCGTGATGGAGGCGGAAATCCCCTTGTCCATTTCACAGGTTATTCTCGCGTCTTGGCTGGCAGTTACCCGGCGCATTCCAGCGGCTGTCATGAGTGAAATCACTTTTCTTTCCTGCTGCTCAATACTCAGGACGGTGACCGGCAGCGAGAAATCCTGAACGGCGAAAAGCCCGCCGCTCCCTTGCGCCACGGCAATTCCCAAAGCGGTGAGATCGGGGTTGAGGATATTTTTGCGGTGGCCGGGAGAATGCATCCACCCCGCGTGAATGGTTTCAGAATTGGGCCCGACGGCGATGTTTTCCGCGATCATGCTGAATCGCGCGCCAGCTTCGGTGAGACGTTCTCTCAGGTCCGGCTCACCGGAGAGCTGGTGTTCGATGACGTTGTAAAATGCCATGCGGTTGGCATGTTTGCGGGCGGCGGCGGCGAGAGATTCATCCCACTGGAGGGCGGGCAGGGATCTCTCGGTGCGCTCGCGGTTGGCTGCGTCGAAGAGCGCGCGTTCATTCTCTAAAAGTTTTTGAGCGGCGAAAGAAGAAGGGATGAGAAAAATCGCAAGAAGAGCCGCGGCCAGGAGAAATTTGGTTTTCCTCATGGCTCGATGATTTATCCGCGGACGTGCACGGCGCTGAAGCTGAGAATCACGTGGCCGCCGGCAGTGGGACGGCCGAAGCTCAGCATGGGGCTGAAGCGCGAGAAGAGCAGCATCTGATCGAGCTGGCGGCGCAGCTCCGGGTTGCTCGGACCGGAAAGAATTTGATAGTCGGTCATCTGACCATGCGCGTCAACGATGACGTCCAGGAGAAGTCCATGGGGAAGCGAAAGTTCAAGATCATTCTGTTCCGGGGCCCAGGATTGCGGGTAGTCCGAAAGCGTGACGAGCTCGGCGGGGCGCATCAGATTAAGGGCCACGTCGTTTTGCACGGCGCGCACAGTGATGCCCGGGGCAATCATCTGGAAAACCAGAACAAAAACGACGATGGCGGAGAGAAATCCCCCAGTGGCCGGCACGGTGAGCGGACGGAAAACGTTGTCGAGTAAAATCTCAGCGTGATCCTTCATGCGGCGCATGCGGCTCGCCCAATCGCGCGAATGCTGGGCCTGGGCGGCGGCCACCTTGATGCGCACGGCGAGATCCGCGGGGGGATCGTTTTTCGGCACGCGGGACAAGAGTACGGAGAGCTTGCGGAACTTTTCCAGCTCCGCGCGGCAAACATTGCAGCCTTCGAGGTGTTCGCGAATCACGGTGCGCTCTTCGACGCGCGCCGCGCCCGTCACCACATCATCAAGATAGCCAGGGAGCCTGGTTCTTACCGTTTGGCACTTCATGGATGACCCTCTTCCACAGAACTTGCCCGTGGGGACAATGACTCTGGTGACCGCGAAGCGGCCAGCCTCTGCGAAGAAACTGTTGCCTGCCGCGCGGCCGTGAAAGCATCCGAAAAAGGCGAAGGCTGCGGGTCGGCGATTGCGCCGTGCGTATTTGTTTGCGCGCGATGGCTGTGAAGCTCTCCGGTGCCGAGCAGCGGCTCCAAAAGATCCTTCAGCGCGCGGCGGCCGCGAAGAATTCTGGACTTCACGGTGCCGATACTGCACTCGAGGACTTCCGCAACTTCTTCATAGCTGAGGCCTTCGAGGTCGCGCAAAATCACGGCGCTGCGAAAGACATCGGGAACCTGCTGCAAGGCCCCGCGCACAGCCACTTGAATTTCCATGGCGGCAAGCTGCTCGAACGGAGTGGCGCCGCGATCTTCGATTTCCATGTGCGCGTGCCCTTCTTCCGGCTCGGCATCGATGGAAACGTTTTTTTGCAGATGCCGCTTAAACCAGCGCTTGTGGTTCAGCGCTTCGCGAATGGCGATGCGGTAAAGCCAAGTTTTCAAGGAGCTGCCCCGGCGAAAATTGCGAATGCCGCGAAAGGCTTTCAAGAAAACTTCCTGGGTGCCGTCGGCCGCGTCCGAAGTGTCGCCCAACATCCCGAGGATGAGGTTATAGACCGGCGCATGATAGTGGGTGACGAGCCAGTCGAATGCCGTCTCCGAGCCGGCTTGCAGCTCGTGAACAAATTCGGCTTCATCGCAGCCCCATGACAGGGCACTAGCCCATTCGGACACTGCCGGCCTTTCCGACCCGATGTTTCTCAGCATCAATTATTTGGATGCCGATTCGGGCTACCCTGCTGCGGTCTACGGTTAGAACGGTAGACCCAGGCACGACTTGCAAACCGGGACGGCGTTGAGCTGTTGCCGTAACCGATGTCCGCTCACTCCTGTTAGACACCGGGTGGAGCGGAGTTGTTTCCCTGGGATGACGAAGAATTCTTGCGCCAGGGGCATTGTTGCACCTAGGGTCGCCGGGTGCAATGGGACGGACGGATGACTCGAAGGAGATCCCAGCTGCATTCTCTTCAGATGTACCCCGGATTGCCAGTTGGTTAACCCACCGCCTGCTCCCGTGTTTTTGGAAGTATTTCATTCTAAATATAGTTAAAGTCCTTTGTTTTGATAGACTTCTGTAAGTGTTGATTCTAAACGAGTTAAATAGAGAGGTCCCTCGGCAGGTTCGGGGTTGGACAGGTGGCTTAAGGAGCGAAGAGGAGATAGCATCGAAAAGCGTGGAACGGCGGAGTTTCACCGCGAAAGTTAGCCTGGCAGGGCTGGGTTGAAAGCCAAAGAGGGAGAGGGAAAGGGATCAGCCAGTTTGGGCTGGTGAATTGGAAACACGGCACAGAATATTACAAGAATACACCGATTGCTAATTGAATTGTTCAGTATCATTCGAATGAGGCGGGAAAGTATTGAAAAGGGCGGGGTTGCGGGTTGATATGGGGAATTTATGGGACGGGGATGCGGGGCCGGAAAGCGGAAAATCTTGAGAAGACAGCATCTAGAGAAATTCAAATGGCCCGGGTACAAAATCGCACAGCGCGCCTGGCGAGAAGGTTCTATGCTTGGCTCTCGGATTGGTACACTAAATTTCTATTGTGGGTCGCGGAGGCTCCCCAGCTCCATCCGGCGATGTGCCCTGCGATTGTTTCTTGGGAAGATGGAGCCGAAGCATGGATGGCCGAACCAATCGAAAATTCAAGCGTTACTTGGCAGTGTGCTTTCTTGTGTGTTTGAGCGCCGGACTCTTGTGCCTGCCCCTTCGTGCGCAGGAGCCGCAAGCAACTCAAGAAACGCAACAAACAACCCCCGCCGAGACACCGAAACCAGACATGCCAACGGCCAAAGACCGCGACGTCTCCTGGCGCACACTGCCGCAAAATTTTCTCCAGGATCAGAAAGAGATCTGGCTCTTCCCCACGCAACTTGCCAAGGGGCGGCACTGGTTGCCGGTGGTTGGGGCTGTTGGAGCTACGGCAATTTTGATCGCGGCTGATCCTCACGACACGCCGTACTTCCGACGTACAGGAAGCTTCGAGGGATTCAACGACGTTTTCTCCGGCAGAATCACTGGAGCAGGAATTGCGCTGGTTCCGGTGGCATTCCTGGTTGGGGGACATCTCCGCAAGGATTCCCATGCGGAGAAGACGGCGCTGCTTGCGGGCGAGGCCTACGCAAACGGCGCCGTGATAGAGATCGCGCTCAAGATGGCAACGCGGCGGCTGCGCCCTTCGGACATTCCGTCTGGTGGAAATTTCTCCGACACGTTTTTCGACAGCCATAAGCCTGGCCTTGGTTACAACTCGAGTTTTCCGTCCGGTCATACAACGGCGGCGTTTGCCGTTGCGACGGTGTTCGCGCATCGTTACCGCCAGCATCGCTGGGTTCCCTGGGTAGCTTACGGCGCGGCCGCTGCGGTCGGGTTTTCGCGGGTCACTTTGCAATCGCACTTTCCGTCGGACGTGTTTCTGGGAGCGGCGCTGGGCTATTCGATCAGCAAGTTTGTAGTGCTGAGACCGCGTTAGGCGCGGTCGGACGAGCGGCGGGCTATTCGGAGTCCTCTGGCATTTCGAGGCCGCCGCGGGCGAGCAGTCTCTTCAGAGCTTCTTCCCCACCGGCTCCACGTTGAGTGCCGGCAATATATCCGTCGCGATCAATCACAACATAAATGGGATAGACTGTTGCCGCATACATGGCGGCGAGGTTGGTGTCTTCCATGTAGACGATTTTGCAAGTGCGCGGATGCTGTTCGAGATATTTCTTAACAGTCTTCTTGGACTCCCCGACGTCGATAGCCAGAAGAAGCAATCCTTTTCCGGCGAAATCATGACCGATCTTGTCGACGAAGTCCGCTTCGTCCGCGCAGTAGCCGCACCAGGTGGTCCAGAACTCCAGGAGAACGACTTTCCCTTTGATGGAGTCGTTGGTGAATTTTTCGCCGCCCGTGGTGGTGGCATTGAATCGGGGGGCAGGCTCCTTGTCCTTGGGTTCAGCCACCAGGCCGAGAGCGACGAGGAGTAGGGCACACGTGAGGGCTCCCGGCAGGAGGATGGATCGGGTCGACATGCGGAGAATGTAATATAACTCGAGCCAAGCCTTGTCAAATTACTTCGTTGGTACCGCTAACAAGACCTTTCTCTGGGTTAGGGAGCCCTCCCCGGGGGCGTTGCTGCAGTCGTTGCTTCCGGCTTACCAACCATCCGCGAGTTGGAAGAATTCTGGATACAATGTGGGGTCAGCTTCTTCGAAGGCGACGTTGGCGCGTTGTATTGCGGACGAAATCGTGATGACCTTAACCTAAGGAGGTTGTGATGTCGTCGAAACCATTTCCAACACCTGAAATGCAAACACTGTTAACCGTGATTCCGTCTTTTTCAATATCAATGTAGTAGCCTTTCAACCCCTTCCGCCCTGGCCGATTCCACGCGGCCGCTGACCTAAAACTGGTCGTCCGACCAGTAGACCGTGACTCACCATATGACGCACCCTTCTCGCATCCTGGCCTGCGGCGTCCCGTTTCAATACAGAGTTCAGAAGTAGCTCGTACTCGAATGAGGAACTCAGGTTCTCATAACTTGAAGTGCCGACCCAGAATCGGAGGAAAGCAGGCTATGAACATGAAAAGGTTAGTATGTACATTCGCATTCGCAATCCCAATGTTGATCGCACCCATCGCTTTCGCACAATCCAGCGGCAATTTCAGCGCTAGTGGCAGCGGGGCAGCGTGCACGATCAATTCAACAACAGGCGCTCTGAGCGGGGGTATCACGGTGAACTCATTCACCACGAATATCTCTACATCGAATGGAAACGGCGTGACGTTGGATGTCAGACCCTCACTCGTAACAGGCCTCTTCACCGATACGAAAATCTCGACGAGCGTTTCATCGGCCACGGCCGAGGTCGGCATTCGAGTGTGTGTCTCTGTAGATGGCAGCCCCATCGACGGTAGTCCCTCGCCAGTAAAACCCGCGCCCTGTGCGACTTACGACCAGCGCTTCCAGCAGGTCAGTTCTCAATTGTTCTCGCAGCTCTCCGCATGTACCACTACCACTGCCTGCAATCTGACCGGCACTCCGACGATCACCTGCCCAGCCAACTTCACGTGCAGCGTGCCTTCCGGCCCGGGCGTATGCCTGAACAACCTCTGCAATTTCGAGTTGATCTTGAGTACGTTGTCCGCGCATAGCTTTGATTTTATTGTCCCGGTAGGCATCGGGAAGCCTCACACGATCGTGACGAGCTGGAGCACCACAGGGAATCCCAACTCGAATGCGATATCCTGCGTGGGCCCTGGCATTGTTTCAGTCACGCAAGTCAAGGTCTTCAATAACAGTGGAAGTCTCTCATTCTAGATTCGTTGGTTCTATCTGATGCAAACGGCGGGCCAGCCCCCAGCGTCTTAGCTGGGGCCGGCTCGTCCCTTTTTGGGGAAAACAATACATATGAAAATGTCACCACTAGTTTTGTGTTTGCCGCTGATCCTGGCGCTCCCGAAAGCGAGCTTCGGCCAAGCCGCGCCTCAAGCCAGTTCCGGCGATCCGGTTGCCACTGTCGCCGGGCAGCCCATCTCTGAGCAGGAACTGTTGGAGACCATCGGGCCGCAGCAGTCAATGCAAATGCGCATGCAGCAGTATGAGGCAAAGAGCAAGGCCCTCGATAGTCTGATTCGCTTGAAGCTCGTCCAAACTGAAGCCAAAATGCGGGGTATCTCCGCTGAAAAGCTGATCGAACAGGAAGTCGAATCCAAAGTTACGGACCCGACCGACGGGGAGGTCGAAGCGTATTTCTGGGGACAAAACCGGGCTGGCGCCAGTTTCGAAGAGGTGAAAGAGGAATATCGAGCGAGTCTAAAGCAGCTTAAGTTGCAGAAGGCCCGCCGGGCTTACGCCGATTCGCTACGGGCAAAGATCGATGTCGCGGTTTTGTTGCGGCCACCCAGCGTCACGATCGCGTATGACCCTGCGCGGGTGAAAGGAGATCCCAAAGCCCCGATCACGATCGTCGAGTTTTCGGACTTTCAATGCCCCTTTTGCAAAAAGAGCGAGGGCACTTTGCACGAACTCCTTACCAAGTACAGCGGCCGGGTAAAGCTCGCCTACCTCGACTTCCCTTTGCGGGATATCCACCCGCAGGCTCAGAGCGCGGCCGAAGCAGCTCGATGCGCTGGCGAGCAGGGGAAGTTCTGGGAGTATCACGACGCCTTGTACGCGGAGCAGTCCAAGTTGGATGGCGCAGAACTGCTCACCCGCGCCCGGGCGTTGCATCTGGATGAGAAATCGTTTCAGTCGTGCCTCAACAGCGGCAAATTCAAATCCAAAATCGAAGCCGACATGGAACAGGGACGTAAGGTCGGAGTTGCGGGTACACCTGGGTTCTTCATAAACGGCGTTTTTCTGAGTGGCGCGCTACCTCCGGCTGACTTCGAGAAGATCATCGATACTCAATTGGCTCTACTCGGGGCCCCGCGCTCATCGCAGTGATTGTGGCGCGCCGTCGGCACCACCGGTAGGTTGAAAACCATTGCACCGGGGGAAGCGCGCGCGGGTTCAGACCACTGTTTAAGATCCGAGTCGGGCTTCAGAGTTCCGGCAAGTCTTTCGACGCGGGAGCGTAGCGGCTTTTGCGATTCGTATCAGTTTGCCGCCGCTCTCTCTGATTACACCCGATTGGCGAGTTACTCGGAAATTGAAAGGCTACTGTTTATTTGGCGGCGAGGTAGAGAAAACGGGAGAGGCGTTGCTCGCGGCTCAGGGTGTGGACGCAAACGAGGAAGCGCTGGAGACCATCGAAATTGGTTTGCCCTTCGATGGGAAGGAGGATGTCTTGACGGCGGGCGCGGCCCTCATGGCGGCGCTTGGCGATGCCGGCAGCGCTGGGTGTGGTGTCCACTGTGCGGAGAACATGAAACCCGGCTTGTGCAAGAAGGCGTTCATTTTCACCGCCAGGACCGAAGACGTAGAAGCCAATGGAACTACGCGTGGCGAGCTCTTCTTCGGAGATCAGGCCAGTGATCACCAGGGCGTCGCTGAAGACAAAGCGGCCGCCGGGCTTAAGAATGCGAAGGAATTCGCGAAAGACAGTGAGGCGATCGGGAATATGACACATGGCGTCATTGGAATAGACGGCGTCGAAACTGGCGGCGGCAAACGGGAGCTGAGCGGCCGCACTGTGCAGAAGGAAGCTGACGCGGGATTGCATCGCTTTGGAAAGCGCCAGGGTGTTGGCGCTCTTGATGCCTTCGGGATTGACGTCGAGACCGGTGACGTGGCAGCCGATGGATTCGGCGAAATGCAGCGCGCAACCTCCGGTGCCGCAGCCAATTTCGAGGGCGGCCGACTTCTCCGTGAGCTCCAGGAGGCGCGCAATTTCAGTGAATTCCGCGGGCGAGGCCCAGCTGGTTTGTCCATGGTCGGCGCCGTAAGTCTCGATGCGGATTTCGCGGTAGGCGGGGTGCTCGAGCTGAGAATACGACGTGTTGTACATGTCCACTTTTTCGCGGACAGGATTTGCGGGCATGGCTGTTCCTTTGTGGCGAACCTTCTCGTGAGCTTATCACCGCCCCGGGAGGGTGCAGAGAAATTCGCAGCGCAAAGCGTGAGCAAGCCTGCGGCAAGTGGTATGCGAGTAAGTTTGCGCTAAAAAAGTCCGCGAGCGCAGGCGGGCTTATGCGAAGACTTCTTGTGCTCAGGATTTGGAAAGCGCGCGATCGATGGAGAGGGCGCCGGAGCCTTTGACTATCAGGACCAAGGCAATGGCGATGGCAAGCAGATGATACTCGTACCCTTCGCCCTTTTTTGCGCCACTCCAATTGGCAAAGAATCCGAGCTTGAAATGCACCATCCATACGGCCACCAGCATGTTGCAAAGAATGCCGAAGGCGGCAACGCGCCCGAGGAATCCGAGCGCTAACCCAATGCCGCCGAGGAATTCGGCGCAGATGGCCAGGAAGGCCAACGGCGCCGGGATGTGCATCTGCTGGGTGAAGAAGCCCATGGTGCCGCCGAAGCCGTAGCCGCCGAACCAGCCGAGAGCCTTCTGCGCGCCGTGCGCAAAAAAGACCCCACCAAAAAAAAGCCGAAGGATGGTCAAAGTGAAATCGTCGGTGGTGTTGATGAGCTTGCGAAACATGCGTCGGTCCTCCTGTTCCTGGATGGGAAGGTGGGTTTCGAGGGAAGGAGGATATTACAACTATTTTGCGAAATAGCACGCGCGAAAAGCGAGGGGCGGCAGGAATGCAAGGAAGGCGATATTTGCCCAGTAACGAGAAGGAGGCGGTTGCCGGAGGATGGACTGAAATCGGGGCAAAACGTCGTACCATGGTGCTAAGGGGAATCCTTTGGAGGCCGCCATCGACTACCAAGAGAAACGTCGTTCGCCGAGATATTCGTTCATCGCAAGTGCCGAGTTGATCGAAGAGAAAGCCGACGTGCGAATCGCCTCGCGGGTGAGCGAGCTGAGCCGGTTTGGGTGCTATCTGGACATGATGAATCCCTTTCCGACAGGGACGATGGTGCTGGTGAAGATTGCCACGGCAGACGCTTTCTTCGAGGCCAAAGCGAAGATCGTTTATTCGCAGCCGAATATGGGAGCGGGAGTGGGGTTCCTTGAAGTCGCGCCGCCGTCGCAAGAGGTGCTGGAACGATGGCTGGATGGGGCGGAAAAGGAACAGCAGAAACAATCGGAATAGTTTGCGATTCGCGTTGCGCGTTTTGGGCCGCGCAGAAATACATTCGCGGCAATCCACTTAAGAATTCAGAATAAACTAGGATGGCAGTGGGATACCGCTTGCTTGCAAGCGGTGGCGCCAGATGCGCCTGACGAGAATTCCGGCTGCGGAGAAAACTAAATTGAATTGCGCTTCATTTCTGACATGAGGTAATCGCAAGAGCGGACGGCGAGAGACATGATGGTCAGCGTCGGGTTCTGGCAGGGATTCGAAGTGAAGCCGCAAGCGTCCATGACGAAAAGATTCTTGACGTCGTGGGTCTGCTGGAACTGGTTGAGGACAGATTTTTTCGGGTCGGCGCCCATGCGGGCGATGCCGGCTTCGTGAAGCGCCCAGCGCGGTGCCGAAGGATGGGCATAGGTGCGAATATTTTTTGCGCCGGCGGCTTCGAGCATTTCGCCGGCGGAGTCGCCCATGTCCTGGATCATGGCGCGTTCGTTTTCGCCGTCGGACATATGAATTTTGAGGACGGGAATCCCGTAGACGTCTTTAACATCGGGGTCGAGCTCGACGAAATTGTCCCAGCGTGGAAGGACTTCGCCGAAGCCGGTGATATCGATGCTGGTGCGAGGTTCGCGAAGAGCTTTTTTGTAAGCTTCGCCGAAGCCGGGAGCGCCCCAGTTAAATTTCGTCGAGGACCCACCCTCGTAACCAAAGCCGCGGAGAAACTTTTTGTAAGGCGGATCGTTGCGCAAATTGCGGAAGCGCGCGATGTAGATGCCGAGCGGCTTTACGGGTGCGCCGAGAGAAGCCTTTGCGCCGAGGGCGGGAAATTCGCCGCTGCCACCGCCGCTGCGCACATGCGCCGTTAGATAATGGCCGAGGACACCGCTGGAATTGGCGAGGCCATTCGAATATTGCGGCGTTGCGGAATTCAGCAGGATTCGAACGGACTCCTGCGATTGCGCGCAGAGGATGACCACTCGCGCGGAGATTTCGCGGGACCGGCGCGTGACGCGATCCACGTAGAGAACACCTCGTGCGCGATTGCGGTCCGGGTCCAACAGGACTCTGTGGACCATGGCGTTCGAGATGAGCGTGCAGTTGCCGGTGGCAAGTGCATCGGCGACGGTGGTGAACGCGGAGTTGAAATACGAATGCGTCATGCAGCCGCGTTCGCAGGGTCCGCAGTAGTGGCAGGGACCGCGGCCGTTGAGGGGCTTGGTCAGATTCGCATTGCGCGAGGGCATGACCGTGCGGCCGAGCTTTTCCTTGACGCGATTGCCGAAGAGAGTTTCCTGGCACGTGAGCGGAACGGGCGGCTGGAACTGGCCGTCGGGAAGATGCTCGAGGCCTTCGGCGGAGCCGGTGATGCCGACGTATTTCTCGACGAGGTCGTAATAGGGCTCGATGTCTTTATAGCCGAGAGGCCAATCTTCGCCGTAACCGTCCTGCGAGGCAGACTTGAAATCCCAATCGCTGAAGCGCAGGCTTACGCGGCCCCACACGTTGGTGCGTCCGCCGGTGATGCGCAGCCGGCCCATCCAGTTGAACGGCTTGTCGGCCGGCGTTGTATAAGGCTCTTCGAGATCGTTGACAAACCAGTTGTAGGTGTACTCGTTGCAAACTCCAAATTTGATTTGGGTGGGGCGCGTCTCGCGAATGATTTCCGGGGCCTTGTTGCGGTATTTGAGTTCGAACGCGGGTTTGTGTTCGGTGAAATTCTTATCCGACTGGGGGCGGCCCGCTTCAAGAAGTGCGACCTTCAGGCCGGCTTCCGCGAGACGCTTGCAAGCCCAGCCGCCAGACGCGCCGGAACCAACGACGATGACATCATAAGACTGCTTTTTTTGTTCGGCCATGTATCTCAATTCGAACTGGGATGCTAACAAGCGGGTGGAAACACGTCAATCGAGGAAGAAGGAAACCAGGCTTCCTTGTTCTTGTGAGCGATTGAGCGTGAGTGATACCATCAGCGCGAAAATTGGGGGAGGCAGAAGGACCGGAATGCGCAAAGTGAGCGCATTGCCAATTATCCAGACGGAAGCTGCCCAAAACAGGCGGCTGACGCGGCGGGAGATGGTGCAGCGGCTAATTGCCGGCGCGGGGGCCGGTGCAGCGTGGCCACTGGTGGCGGCTTCGCATCCGATTTACGAACATCTGGCTAATGGCGCGATATTCGAGGAGGCGGAAAAGCTTGGTGCAGCAAATTGGAAGCCGCTTTTTCTCAATGCGCGGCAGGAAGAAACGCTGGCTGCGCTTGCCGAAGCAATCGTGCCCGGATCGAAGAAGGCACAGGCAGACCGCTTCATCGACCTGCTCCTGAGCGTGGACACGGCTGAGCACCGCAAGAGTTTTGTGGATTCACTAGCGGCGTTCGAAACGGAGTCGCAGCAACGATTCGGAAAACGATTCCATGCTCTCGACGGCGGCGAACAAAATACGTTGCTGACGGATGCTTCAATGCAACCGGCGAAAGAAGATTCATCGGACACTACTGGAACAGAGAAGACCGGTCTGCGCAAGCAGTTCGAAAATTTGAAGGGATGGATCGGCGGAGCCTATTACTCCTCGGAAGCAGGAATGCGCGAGCTGGGATGGACCGAAGACCGCGTCTTTGAAAAGTTTCCCGGTTGCGAGCATCCCGAAGGACACCACTGAAGGGAATTCCATGAACATCTTTTCTGATTCCAATCGCAGAGAATTTCTTCGCGGTGCGGCGCTGACGGGTGCGGGACTGGTGCTTTCGAACCGGCTGCTTGCGGCAAAAGAAAAGAAGGTTCTTGTTTTCACGAAATCCTCGGGGTGGGAACACGACGTCGTGAAACGGATCGATGGAAAGTCGAGCATCGTGGACGACGCGGTGACGGACCTGGGGAACCGGCACGGATACAAGGTGAGCGTGACGAAGGACGGGCGCATTTTCGATTCGAAAGAGTTCCACTCCTACGCTGCGCTTGTGTTTTTCACCACCGGCGATCTCACGACGCTGGGCACGGACGGCAAGCCGCCGATGTCCGCCAAAGGCAAGGAGAATTTGCTGGACGCCATAAAAGGCGGTATGGGATTTGTGGGAGCCCATTCGGCAAGCGACACGTTCCACACGCAGCCCGATCCACCCGACCTCTCGAACCGCTACATCGCGCACGGCGACAAAGAAGACTCCTACCTCCAAATGCTTGGCGCGGAATTCATCGTGCACGGCAGCAAGCCGCGGCTGCAGGACGCGCCCCTCGCGGTGAACGATCCAAAATTTCCCGGGCTAGAACACGTGAATTCGCCCGTGAGCTTCAACGAAGAGTGGTATTCGCTAAAGGATTTTGTGCCGGATCTGCACGTCATCCTTACTCTCGATACGCACGAAATGAAGGGCGAATGCTACCGGCGCGCGCCGTATCCCGTGACGTGGGCGCGGATGCACGGTAAGGGGCGCGTGTTCTACACGGCGATGGGAGACCGGCCGGAGAACTGGAAGAACGAGTTTTTCCTGAACTTGCTCGGCGGTGGGATTCGCTGGGCGATTGGCGACGCGAGCGCGCAATTGGACGCGAATTTGAAGCAAGCCGCGCCGGGCTACGCGGAAATCCCTCCAAAGCAACCTCCCGGCAAGTAATCCCTGCTTCGTTTCTATCGCCGGACCACAGAATCACAGGGCCCATGCTACGCCCCATCTCGCGCGGCCGAATTGGACTCTCCGTGTGTCTCTGCGGTATCTTCAAGGCGGTTTCGAATGGGACGATGAGCGCAAGATGATGCAGGGCGGCGCAATTCATGACATCCAATTCGTTCTTCTTTTCTTGCTGCTATTCATCGTGGCGTTCGCGGCGCTGGCGCGCAAACTGCAAACGCCTTACCCCATTGTGCTGGTGATCGCCGGGCTGCTGCTCAGTTTCGTCCCTGGAATCCCCAACTTTTCGCTGAATCCAGATGTCATTTTTCTGGTCGTGTTGCCACCGCTGCTGTATTCGGCGGCATGGGTGACCTCGTGGCGTGAGTTCAAGTTCAATCTCGTCAGCATTTGCATGCTGGCTTTCGGGCTTGTGGGATTCACAGTCGCAGGCGTCGCAGCAACATCGAAATGGGTTTTTGCCGGATTCGACTGGAGATTGGGATTCGTTCTCGGAGCCGTGGTGGCAACCACGGACGCCATTGCGGCAACCTCCATCGCGAAGCGCATCGGATTGCCCCAACGAATAATCGACATTCTCGAGGGCGAAAGCCTGGTGAACGACGCGACGGGGCTGCTGGCTCTGGAATTCGGCGTGGCCATCGTGGTGAGCGGACAAACGCCGACTGTGGGCACGGGCCTATTGCGCCTGACCTATCTCACGATAGCGGGCCTCGCGCTCGGTCTAATCGTCGGCATTGTCGTGGAGTGGATTCACAAGCACATTGACAATGGGCCCATCGAAATCACGCTAACCCTCGTGGTTCCCTACGTGGCGTACCTGACGGCAGAAGCGATACACACTTCGGGTGTGCTAGCGGTCGTGGCGTGCGGGCTGTATCTGAGCCGGAAGAGTTCGCAATTCTTCTCGCCGAACGTGCGCATGCAGGCCTGGGCGGTGTGGGATGCGCTGACATTTGTGCTGAACGGGCTGGTCTTCGTGCGCATCGGATTGCAAATGCCGTTCGTGCTCGCGGGAATTCACGACTACAGCTTCGGGCAGCTTTTGAAGTATGGCGCGCTTTTCAGCGTCATCGTGATTGTGCTGCGGCTGATGTGGATGTACCCCGGCGCGTATCTCTCCAACGTTATTCGCAGACGCCTGCTGCATCAGGACGTGCGGATGCCGTCGGGCCGGCAAATCTTTGTGGTGGGCTGGACGGGGATGCGCGGCGTGGTGGCGCTGGCGGCCGCGATTGCGCTGCCGGAGGTGCTGGCGGACGGGAGCCCGTTTCCGCAGCGCAATTTAATCGTTTTCCTGACGTTTAGCGTAATCTTGGTGACCCTAGTGCTGCAGGGGCTGACGCTGCCTCCCCTAATTCGCGCGTTGGGGCTCGGCGGCTCCGTGGGGCACCAAGCCGAGGAAAAGGAAGCGCGCCGCGCCATGATCGAGGCCGCGCTGGATCATCTCCTAAGAGCTCGAGCGAAGGATCGCCCAGAGTTTGACGACGTCTATGATGACATCGAGCGACATTATAGCGAGCGACTAGCAACGCTGGCCGGGGAGAGTGGCGAGGGTGACAGCAACCCGGCGCATTACGCGCGCCACCAAGAGCTGAAGCGTGAGTTGGTGCGGATCGAGCGCCGCACGGCCGTGCGGCTGCGCAACGAGGGCCGGATCAATGATGAAGTCTTGCGAAGAGTCGAACACGAGCTGGATTTGAGCGAGGAACGCCTGTCGCTGATGTAGTGATTCAATTAGCGGCCAGGCAGGACTCTTTCCCGCGCGCTATGATAAACTTTGGTCGTTCGTCCGGTGGGGCCGTGGCGCAGTTGGGAGCGCGCCTCGATGGCATCGAGGAGGTCGTGGGTTCGAATCCCATCGGCTCCACCAACTTATTCTTTTCTTTTGCCTTCGGGAATTGGTACGACGCTCAGTTCTGCTCGCATAGGCTTATTGCTCCCACAGTGCGCAAGAAGTTGCCACTGATCTTGATCCCAACTGATTCCGCCTAAGGGGCCGGTTGAGCTAGATCCCAGCGTCGAGCAGCGCCGAAGCATAGTAGCCTTTGCGCGCGTAAACTTTCAGCCTGTGGCCGTCTTTTGCAGCCGTGATGTCTACGGCATGGTATCGTCCGTCCGACTTGGAGGAAGCGGGCCTGTAGTAGACCAAATAGCGGCCACGGAGGACCTGCTGAAGGTCGGCCAGACTTCGAGTGAGGCCGCCGATCGAGCCAGGTGTAAAGATGGCGCCGCCCGTCTGTTCGGACAATTTTTTCAACGCGCGATTTCCATGCAATGGGTCGGATTCATCGCTGGAACCTTCCTTGGTGCTCACTGTATAGATCGTGACTTGGCCCCGCTGGGCTGCCCAGATGGCATCTTGGAGTGAAACACTGCTCGAGTTGTCATCGCCATCGCTGATTACAACGAGAACCCGGGCAACGGGTTGTAATTCGGGACGGGCCAGCTTGTCCGCAGCGAAGGCAACCGCGTCCCACAGAGCGGTTCCACCGCCGGGTGCGAGTTGTGTAATTGCGCGAGCTGCAAGCGTTTGGTCTGGTGTGAAGTCCTGGACAAGCAGCACGGAATTATTGAAGCCAATCACAAAGGAAAGGTCGTTTTTGTCCGTGACCACTGTTTCCAAAAACTTGCTGGCAGCGCCCTGTTCGAACGAAAATCGATCGATTATCGAGTTGCTCATATCGATGATGAGTCCGATACGCAAGGGAAGCTGAGTCACATTGTGGAATCCGAGGATGGTCTGCGGAGGCTGGTTGTCGTCGCGGATTTCGATGTCTGAAAGGCTGAGGTTGGTCACGGATTTTCCGTGATCGGTTGCGGCGAACAACATCGCGACCTCTTCGACTTGGAATCGAATAACTTGGTGGGCAACATTCTCCTCGGATTGCTCAGATCCCGAGCTGCCCTGTGAAGGTTGTCGGATCTGTGGCGATACCACTTCTGTATTTGGGGGAGGTAGGGCGCCGGACACGGAAGGGGACGGATCAGCCGGATGCCGCTTGACCTGCGCCAGGCTGGCTTTTTCTGCCTTGATCTGATCGAGAATTTGTCGAAACTGACCGGATAAGGGCGACTTTGGGGCTTCGCCCAGCAAAATATCCATCTCACCTTGCGCTTCGTTAAGGTTGTGTTGCGCTTCCCATGCCCCAGCAGCAAACAAATGCACCAAGGCAGCGTCTTCATGTTTATGGTCATGCACGTGACGTGCGGTCGCGATCACAGCAGGATAGTCACGGTTCTTAAACTCTGCGTAAGTCAAAGCCGTGAGTATCGGAACATCAAGTGGCGCAATCGAGGAGGCCTTCTTCAGGGACTCTACTGCCTCAGGGTACTGTTGAAGCTCCAACTGAGCGCATCCAAGATTCAAGTACGAGTTGGGCAGGTGGTCATCGAGCGCGATCGCCCGAGCAAATTCGTCACGCGCCTGCTGGAGCTGACCGAGATTAAGATACGCGATTCCCAGCGCGTTATGCGCGGCTACGAAACTGGGATAAATAGAGACTGCGCGCGCCAGATGATCGATGGCTCCTTGCAAGTCCTTTCGCAACAGTTGTAGATAGCCTTTTTCGTATTCTTTCCGTGCGTTCCCCGGTGGTTTGAGGTCCAGCTTCGATACTGAAATACCGGAAGACTCTAAGGGAGAAGCCTCTGGCGTATAGAATTGGAATACGGCGGAGTCCATCTTCGCCGTTTGTAGTGCGCTTAAACTAGTGAGGCCGCCAAACTTATCGCCTTGGGACGGCACACTAAATAGTTGAGCAGCCGCAATACCGGCACCCATGAGCCAAGTAAGTCCGGCAAGGAGCAAGGCCCGCCGCACTCGACGACGAAACATGGAATTTCGCCTCACAGAAGTCATATTAGGAGGAGATCAGAGAAACTTATGAAATGAAGTATAGCTCCGAATTGGTTGGCAGGACAGTCGCTTTGTAAAATACCTGCGCCAGTCCGGCAGCGCGATGGCGCGGAGCGGGCTTGTTGGCGTAGAAATCAGGCGCTTCCTGGGTGCTTGTCGGTGAGTCTATTTTTCTATCCGGAGCATCCATATTCGGCTATTTTTTGATCTTCTGGAGAGCCACCGGCTTGGTTGACTTACCCGTCGCGAGAAGCCTAAGATGCGCCAATATGGGCGGCGCCCATTTGGCCTTTGACAAACAACAAAGAATTTAGCTCCGAGAGCAGCCAGCACTTGAAGGTGAGATTGTTTCGCCTCGCATTTCGTGTTTTTAAAAATACACATTTCCTAGCTGTGGTGCTGCTTGCCCTTGCTAACCTGCTGCCCGCGGTAGCAACGGCGCCGCCAAACTCTAACCCATTACTGGTGGCCATCGGGGATGTCCACGGAGACTTCGACGACTTCTGCGCCATTTTGCAAAGAGTAGAGCTCATCGACGAGCAGCGCCGCTGGACGGGCGGCAAAGCCACCTTCGTTCAACTTGGAGATCTCATAGATCGCGGACCAAAGCCGCGCGAAGTTTTGGACTTGATGATATCGCTCGATGAGCAGGCGGCGAAGGCTGGCGGCCAGGTCGTCAGCCTTTTGGGCAACCACGAAGTGATGAATCTCATGGGTGACCTTCGGTACGTTTCTGCAGGGAATTACGCAAGTTTTGTGGATGGCGAGTCCGAAAAACGCCAAACAAATGCTTTTCAGAGATACATGGCCTGGCGTAAGGATCATCCGCAGCTCTTGGCGGAACTAAACCAGCCGGTGCTACCGGAAACCGAAGTGGAGTGGATGACGAGGCACCCGCTAGGATTCATCGAGCATCGCGATGCCTTTGCTCCTAAAGGAATTTACGGGAAGTGGCTGCGGCAGCGGCCCGCACTGTCCAAGATCGATGGGGTCATCTTCTTGCACGGTGGAATCAACCCTGATCTGACTTCGCTAAAACTTGATCAGATCAACGACCGCATTCGCAGCGAGATTCATCAATACGATGAAGCCCGTCAGTATCTGGCGGATGAGAACGTGCTTTTGCCGTTCTTCACGCTGCAAGAAGCGATTGCAGTTGCACAAGCAGAACTGATTGCTGAGCGCAAGCAGCGTACACCATCGAACGAGCAGCGCCCATCCAGGATCGAACAATTTCTTGCCCTAGGCAGCTGGCTTTGCGTACGCGAGGATGGTCCGCTTTGGTATCGCGCTTATGACCAATGGAGCGAAGAAGAGAGTGTCTCGAAGGTGGAAAAAATCCTAGGGGCTTACAACGCCACAAACATTGTCGTGGGCCACACAGTTCAAAAAACGGCCCGTATCCGAGCACGCGTTGGCGGAAAAATGATGCTCATTGATACTGGCATGCTGTCCAGCTATTACCATGGTGGGAAACCATCCGCACTGGAAATAGACGACGACAGAAAGTTCTCAGCCGTGTATTTGGACCAGCAAGTGGTGTTGCTCGAAGGGAAATCTGCGCAGTCTAGGATGAAGAAAGACCAGTGATCTCGTTAGCTATCATCAACCTTTGTTCTTCTGGTTTCTGAATTGCCTGCGATACGGTGTCGTCCCGATCATTCACAGAAACTCTCGACCGGCGTTGCAGAAAACATTCTTAGAAGGCCGAGTTGCGCCGCAAACCTCCTTTCTTTCCATATCGGTTGTGAATTCGAATCCCATCGGCTCCACGAAGTTTTTCTCCCCCTAGAGTCGCTGCTGAAATGGCTGGCTCGCAACGAGGATTCCCGATTTTCTGTAGATTTCGTAATTTTGTTTGGCTAGCAGTCAAGCGGCTGCCAGTGTTTTCGCAGGTCCCGCTTGCGGAACGAATTTGAAAAGTGTTGCGTTCGCGAGGATGGTAACCAGCGACGCGGCGAGCGTGGCGTTGTAGATTTCCGAGGTAATGAGTCCCGCATGGAGTGCCACCTGGGCGAGGATGAAAGAGAACTCGCCGATCTGGGTAAGGCCGACGCCGACTTTCACAGCGGTCAGCCAGGAGTAGGCAAAGATGCGCACGACACCTGTCCAGATGAGGAACTTCCCTACGAGGATAAGCCCGACAAGCAGCGCCAGCACCCGCCAACTGGCGAGCCACGTGCTTGGGTCAATGAGCATCCCCACCGTGACAAAAAACAGGGCAACGAACGCGTCGCGGATGGGAAGCGTTTGCTGCGCCATCTTGTGGGCGAACTCGGAGCTGCCAAGCAGTAACCCCGCGAGAAAAGCCCCGAGGGCCAGCGACAAGCCAATCGCTTCCGTGATCGCGGCGATCGTCAGGCAAATCGTGAGCGTGAGCAGCAGCGAGATTTCGTCGTTGCAAGTTTTCGCGAATCGAGCGAGCAGACCGGGAATCAGCTTCCAGCCCGCGAGCACTACGGGGACAAGAAGGAGCAGCGCTTTTCCGATCTTCCACGCGACCTGACCATAGTTCGCGCCATCCGAAGCGGCAAGACCGGGCAGGATCACGGTCAGAATAATGACGGCGAGATCTTCGACGAGCGTCAGCGTGATCATCACGCGGCCGGCTTCAGTGGAGAGTTCGCCCCGGTCCATCAGCAGCCGCAGCATCACCATCGTACTGGCCACGCAGATTATGCTTCCCACGGCAATCCCCTGCAGGAGCGGCCAGCCCATCAGCATTCCTGCGCCCACACCGAGGGCGATGGAGAGCAAGATGCCTAACGGCGCGCCTGCCAGGGCCACCCATTTCACACGAAGAAGATCAGGAATGGAGAATTCAATGCCGACGGAAAACATCAGCAAAATGACGCCGATCTCGGCCATGATTTCAAATGTATGAACGTCGTGCACGCGCAGGCCAGGAGTAAAGGGACTGAGAATGAGGCCTGCGAGAACGTAGCCGAGAATTAGCGGCTGGTGCAGCCGCCACGCCAAGAGACCGCAGATGAGCGCCGCGGTAAATACCATGGCGATGTCGCGAAAAATCAGCGTGTGCGCGATCATCAGGTTTACTCCATGCGCGTTTAGCGAAATGGAAGTCTAGCATCACCGGGACGAGAAGGCGGTCAATCTCCGTGAAGATGTGAGAAGAAGGCCTGATGCGCGCGAGACAGCGACCGTCCGCGTAGGACCACCACAGCGAAACTGTTCAACACGGTCGGCAAGAAGATTCCAACCTTCATGTAGAATGGCAGCTCTATGGCAAAACTCACTTTTCTTGGCGCAGCAGGATGCGTTACCGGCTCGAAATATCTTGTGGAGGCCGCCGGCAAGCGGCTGCTGGTGGATTGCGGAATCTTTCAAGGTTCGCAAGAGCTCCAGGACCGCAACTACAAGCCATTGCCGATAGATCCGAAAACGATCGATTATCAGGTGCTCACCCACGCGCATCTGGACCACACCGGTTGGCTGCCAGTGCTCGTGAAATCGGGCTACCGCGGGCCGATCTTCGCCAATCCCGCGACGATCGAGCTGACTACCATCCTGTTGAAAGACTCCGCGCACATTCAAGAAGAGGACACGCTGCACGCGCGAATTCACAAGGACAGCCGCCACGCCGACCCGCAACCCCTCTACACTTCGGAGGACGTTGATCCCACGCTGAAGCTGATCAAGAGCATGCCGCGCAGTGGCGCGTTTGAGATTAGCCCGGAATTTCGCGTAGCTCTTTATGACGCAGGACACATTCTCGGCTCATCAAGCCTGGAGCTGACCATCACCGAGGGCAACAAGAAGACCGTTGTGGTTTTCTCCGGCGACGTCGGGCGCTACAACCAGCCGATTCTGAAGGATCCGGCCACGCCGCCATCGAAAGTGGATGTGCTGATTTGCGAATCGACCTATGGAGACCGTGAACATCCCGACGGCGACGCGGCGGAACTGCTGGCGCAAATTGTGAACCGCGTAGTGAAGCGCGGCGGTTCCATTGTGATTCCGTCGTTCGCCATCGGGCGTACGCAGACCTTCATGTATTACTTGCGGCAACTCGAAGACCAGCAGCGCGTTCCAATCGTGCCGGTCTACGTGGACAGCCCGATGGCGATAAGCGCGACGGACTTGTACGTCAAGCACAAGGAAGACCACGACTTGGAGTTCACGCAGGTAGAAGGCAGCGACGGCAAGGGCGATCCTCTGAACGTGCACGAATTCCACCTGACGCGGTCCGTCGAAGAATCCAAAGCCATCAATAACGTGAAAACTCCGTGCATCATTATTTCAGCCAGCGGGATGGTGAGCGGCGGGCGCGTATTGCATCACCTTGCACAGCGGCTGCCGGATGCACGCAACGCCGTCATCCTGGCGGGATTCCAAGCCGAGGGTACGCGTGGACGCGCCCTGCAAGAGGGTGCCAAGTCGCTAAAGCTCTACGGGCAGGACGTGCCGGTGCTCGCCGAAATCATTCCGATGGGGCAATTTTCTGCCCACGCAGGAAAGAGCGAGCTGCTGCGCTGGTTGACGGCCCTCCCAGCACCGCCAAGGCAAACCTACCTCACTCACGGGGAACCGGCGTCCTCGCAGGCTTTGCAGGCGGCCATTCAGCAGAAATTTCAATGGAAGGCTGCCGTGGCACGTTATCTGAATACGGTGCCGATCGGAGAATAAGGGGCGCCGACGCAAAAATATTTTCAGCCGGTTAGGAAACTTATTGGGTGCTGCTCTCGTCTATACATGCAAGACCACTCGCGGGGTAGGGGGCTAACCACCACAGGGCAACCGACCGTCAGTCTCCTACCCCTAAAAAGCCCTGAAACACCTGAAATTGCACGATTTACGCAGAATTTAGGCTCGGAATTGCATTCTTCAAACATTTCCAAGGGAACTCTATTTCTCCCTCCGCGGAATCTTCCGTTGGAGGACTCTAGCCTGCGGCGAGGACCATCCGCTTTGTGGGCGTCTCGCGGGACATCGGCGGAATCTCCACCAGGTCCATCCCCGCGACGAACTTGGGTGTCGGCGCGACTCTTCCCCAACGGTTCAGTTCCCAGCGCGCTCGGATAAACTTCACTTCAGGACGAAGCGAGAGATCGAGCACCAGCTTCGTCGTGCCTCGATAAAACTGCTGCGGCAGTTTCAACAGCGGCTTCTTCGGCCAGGTTTGCCCGTCAGCGGAACCCCAAATCGAGACGTCCAGAGATTCTTGCTCAATTTGGTCGGTCACGGTAAGGCGGCAGAGAAACGTGCGAGTCACGCTCTCGCCGATGTTGAATGAGGCGCCGTCCGCGCTGGCTTCCATGCGGGTGTCGGCGGGAATGAGCTGTAATTGCATCGGCATAAGAGTTGTCGCGACCGGATTCTAGCACAGCGTTTGCAAACTAGCGCCCCCGAATGAATCGGCTTAGGCGTACAGCCTCGAAAGGCGTTCCTCGGCAGCCGCAAGGGTTTCTTCCTTCTTGCAAAAAGTAAAGCGCACTTGCGAGGCGCCGTCCCTGGCGTCGTTATAGAAGCTGGAGCCGGGAACGACGGCGACCCCGATTTCTTGCACAAGGAATTTTGCAAATCGCACATCTTTGGTGTCAGCTAGAAAGCGAACCGCGTCCGGATCGGCGAAGCGCGAGATATCCGTCATGATGTAGTACGCGCCCCGCGGCTTGAACACCGTGAATCCCGCGCTTGTGAGAATTCTCATCAAGCGTTCGCGTTTGGTCGTGTAGGAAGCCGCGAGTTTATCGTAGTAGCTCTGCGGAAAATGCATCGCGCTGGCGCCGGCTTGTTGCAATGGAGCGGCCGCGCCCACCGTCAGGAAATCGTGCACCTTGCGAATCGGCTGCGTCGGCTCCGGCGGAGCCAGCACCCAGCCCACGCGCCATCCCGTCACGCTGTAGGTTTTCGAGAGCCCATTGATCACGATCGTGCGGTCGCGCATGCCGTCGATGCGCGCCATGGAGATATGTTCCGCACCGTCGTAAAGAATGTGCTCGTAAATTTCATCGGTGATGCAGTAGGAGTTCCAGCGCACGCAAAGGTCGCGGATGAATTCCAGTTCCGCCCGGGTGAAAACTTTTCCAGTCGGATTGTTCGGCGTGTTGAGAATGATGGCTTTCGTGTGCGGCCCGAACGCGGCAGCAAGTTCTCTTTCGTCGAAGGACCAATCCGGCGTGCGCAGCTTGACGAAGCGCGGCGTGGCCCCGCTCAAAATCGCATCGGGCCCGTAGTTTTCGTAAAACGGCTCGAAGACGACAACTTCGTCACCCGGATTGATGATGGCCATCATCGCTGACATCATCGCCTCGGTCGAGCCGCAGCAAATAGTGACTTCGCGCTCCGGATCGTACTTAACACCCTGGGTGTGTTCGAACTTTTCAACGATGGCGTCGCGCAACGGCTTCGCGCCCCAGGTGATGGCGTACTGGTTGATGTTGTCGCTGATGGCCTGCCGCGCCGCTTCTTTGATTTCTTCCGGCGCGGCAAAATCCGGAAATCCCTGCGAGAGATTGACGGCGCCGTGTTTCAAGGCCAGGCGCGTCATTTCTCGAATGACGGATTCCGTGAATTGTTCCGCTTTCGCGGAGAGCATGCGGCGGGAAATTTGCGCCATCGTCGGGTCGGGAGAACTCATCTCACCATCTCATTCTCTCGGAAGCTCCATGGCAGGCATGCGTTTCTCTGTCAGCGCGCCTGCTCCGCGGCGGCCTGTGTCGCCACGCTCGGCTGGCCGTAAATCATCCGATAGACCGCCGTGTTGCGCAAGACGACCTGCACGTACTCGCGTGTCTCCGTGAACGGAATGGATTCGACGAGTTCGGGAATCTCTTCGTAATTTCGCTCGCCCTTCCAGGCCGCGATGCGGTCTTCGCCCGCGTTGTAGGCCGCCGCTGCGTATTCCGGTGCGCCGGTTTGCCGCAAGAGGTTCGCAATGTAAACCATGCCCACCGCAAGGTTGAAGTCCGGCTCGAACAGCTTGTCCTTGGTGTAACGAACTTTCATTTGCTTGGCAAGAAGCTTTCCGGTCTTCGGAAGCACCTGCATCAATCCAATCGCGTTCTTGTGCGAAACGGCATCCGCCTGAAACGTCGATTCCTGCCGGATCAGTCCCGCGGCAAACATCGGGTCGAAATCATTCTTCGCCGCTTCGCGCCGCAGTGCAGCCTCGTAAGGAAGCGGATAGAGCGCTTTCCATGCGGCCACCGGAACATCACCGAACTTCCGCGAATCGAAATTCGGAACAATAATGCGCCCGTATGCCATCCCCGCACCGTAGTGGCCCTGGTCGAACGCGGCTTGAGCCGCTTCGAGCAGGAAACGCGGCGAGGAGGTCGCGAAGTACGCGTTCTTTAATTCCTGTTCCGCGGAAGCATCGAACGCAATCGCGCGCAGCGCCTGCGCGCGCGCCCAGCGGTCCTCCGCGGCCACAGGGATTGCCTCGTCAAACGAACGAAGCGCCGGCGGCGGTGGAATTTTCTCTAAGAACTCAGCAGGATTTTCTTCACCGGGACCCAGCTTGGCCAGGCGCGCTGCCGCCGCGTTGCCGAAATAAGTTTCGGGGAAGCGGTCGACCGCTTTCGTGTATAAGCTTCGGGCACTCGCGGCGTTTCCAGCGCGCTCGGCATTGCGCCCCAGCCAGTACATGGCGTCCACGGCGTTTGCGGACACCGGATACTTCAAGAGAAATGCCGTCAGGCGATCTTCTGCATCGGGCTGGCGATTCACATAAGCGACCCATGCGATGCGCCATTCGCAGTTGTACGCGTACTTTCCGCTCGGAAACGTATCCAAGACGCGTTGATAATCAATGATCGCCGTGGTGCGGTTCAGATCCACCCAATGGTAATTCCCCGCCGCCATCAAGCCTTCCTCGCTCCACTTGCTGACGGGATACTTCTGCGCAAGGGTGTTGAGCGCCGTGAACATGTCCGCTTCTTTCTTGTCGTTGCGGTACGCCTGGGACAATGCGTACAGCCGCTCCGCGTCCACCTCCAGGTCCGGCGTGTTCAGCGCTGCGATCAGGGAAGGCGAGCCTTTTAATTGCACGCGGCATTGCGCCACGCGCAGTTGCGCGCGCTGCCGCGTGGGATTGTTGGGATCCTTGAGCATCGTCAGCAATTTCTCGAATTCCGCGCGCGCTTCTTTCCATTTGCGTGCATCATAAAATGCCTGTGCGCGCTGCTCCTGCATTTCTACGCCGGGATAGGGGTATTCCTTTCCGAGAGCGTGCATCACCTGCGACAGCGCAGAGCCGGCGGGTTTGGCTTCGTCGGCCAGCGGAAATTTATAGAAAATGGTCTGATAGTCTTTCGCCGCACGCGCCAGCTGATGCGCCGTCTGATACGCGCGTCCACGCTCGAGCAGCAGCCCCGGCTTCGAGGATGTCGCAGGATAGGCGTTAAGCGCATCAATCGCTTCCTGCGCGTGACCGAGCAGGACCGCCGTCGGTGCAAACGCTTCAAGCAGCGGCTCCCGCATCGCCGTGTTGGGATAGTCTCTCTGAATTGTTTGCAAAACTTTGTAAGCGTCCGCGTACCGCCCCAGCGCGCGCTGCGTCTGGGCCGTCCAGTATAACGCGTACTCGCGCAGCAGCGTGTCGTTCTGCGCTTTGAGCAGCCAGCCGAGGGATTGCGCGTTGCGGTTTTTCAAATTGTCTTCGTATCCGAGCGCCAGCGCGGCGCGCGCGCCCCAGGCGCTGGTCGTGTTTTTCACCGCGAACGCCGAGAGCTTCTCGTACGCCCCGGGAACGCCATTGCGCATCGCCCGCGCCAAATCCGAGAGTTCTCTTTGTGCCGCTTCATCCGCCGGCGTATCCGCCGCGACATTGGGCGCGGAAATCTCCGGCTTGCATCCGGTTTGGCATGGCGCAGCCTTGGGCTTTTTCACTTTGCGCTTTTGCCGGGAGGATTGCGCGAACGCGTCGGCAGCTCCGCCGAGCGATAAACTCGCAGCAAGAATCAACGCAATCAGAAAACGCCGCATAGAAGTACAGAATAATACGGAATTTTCCGCGGAGCCAGAAAACCGCGCCGTTCGCGTGCTATTAGTGATGGCGTGCGGGCGTGGCGTACGGGTAGTCGCCGAGGGCATGCGCATCGCCATCGGCAAGGATTTCCACCATCCAGCGGTAAAAGTAGTCCACCGGGTGGTCCATGATGGGTTTGAAGCGGCGGTCGTATTCTCGATGAGCTTTTTCAATGTCATCTTTCAATCGGATGCAGAGATCTTTCTTTTCGCGGCCGAGCCGCACCTGCTCCGGTCGGAGCATTTTGATGTCCTGCATCGAAACTTTCGCCACACGGTTGGCGCGCCGGTGCAATTCCTGTTCTTCCGGAGAAAGACGGCTGACGTTGAAGTCCCCGTCTATCTCAGGTTCGCCGGCGATCGCCGCGGCGGTTGGCTCCATCGGCGGGAGCGGCGTCAGCTCGGGGTGAAGCTCAAGCTCGGTTTCAATCGGCTCTTCTACTTCTGGCTCGGCATGAACCTTGGAAGCCATGGGCACAGGCTGCGCAGGCACTGGACGTTGGGGCGGGGCAGGCGGTGGGGCGGCCACTTTGCCAACCAACTCCGTAAACTGCGCTTCGAACGGCGAGCGCTGGCCCGACTGCATGGATACCGTGATGAATCGCGAAAGCACTTCCAATGACGCAGCGAGCGCAGCCGCCGAGGTTTGCGCCCGGAGCAGCGACGGAAGCGCGTTAGTAGGCTTGTTGCTGCCGCAGGCGGCCACCACATCATTTACGGAATGATGCAGCTCTTCGGAACTACGCTGGATGCGCTCGAGGTTATCCCGAAGTGCACGCGCGATAGCTTGTTCGATGGCGCTGGATTCTGGTGCCATACCGGTTTTCGGGGTGCTTTTGCTCATAAATCCCCGTCTTTGCATTCTGGAAGCTAGGTGCTTTGGAGTCAACGCCCCAGCCGTACCA